>R12__coassemble_216_pt1 | contig 23932 bp, 18 predicted proteins | sample R12__metabat2_high_PE_039 | metagenome-assembled genome bin R12 | reverse complement strand
TTTTAGATACTATCGTGTGCAGAGCGAATAAATCACGAAGAGAGGCCCCCAGCCCCCAAAGGGGGAGTAGTGTAGATACTATCGTGATGGAGAGAGGGGTGTTGGGTGATGGGTGTTTGGGGCTTACTCGCTTGTATGCTATTCGCTGTCTGCTGAGCGAATAAATCACAAAGAAAATATTAGAAAATATGGGACAAAAGCCTGATAGGATGCTGAACATTCTTAATGACAAGCTTGCTTGCTAATAATTTGTATGTATATTGACTTTTTTAAGTGTGCTCAATGATGCAAAAAAAAGTGGGGCTCTCATGTGAGAACCCCACTTCTGCGTTGTGGTATATTGTGTATATCAGCTGCTTAGAACTTGACGAGGATGCGGAAGACCTGTGCTGGTGCTGCCGCCCAAGCCTCCATTCCGCTGAGTGCGGTGTCAGGAGTGTAAATGCCGGATATAAACTGCTGCATATCGACATTGGCTGTGGCGAGATACTTCTGCACGGCACGGAAATCGTCAGGTGTTGCATTTCGTGATCCACGGATGTCGAGCTCTTTCTGCACGAAGTATTTTGTCTGGAACTCCACTCCGCTCTTTGCGTATCCGATGCATACGACGCGTCCGGTGAAAGAAACGACATCTATTGCCGAGACGTATGTCGCTGGCGCTCCGACAGCCTCAATGACGCAGTCAGCGCCGTAGCCGTCGGTATATTCCATGACCTTCGTCATGAGATCCTCCTCCTTAGAGTTGATGCCGTATGTGGCACCGAGGCTCTTGGCTATCTCAAGCTTCTCTGCTGAGAGATCTACCGCGATGACTGTTGCTCCGCGCTGTACTGCACGTGCTACGGCCCCGAGTCCTACCATTCCGCAACCGAAAACGACGACGGTGTCGATATCCTTCACTTGTCCGCGGTCAACGGCATGGAATCCTACTGACATTGGCTCTATGAGTGCAGCGTCGCGTGTTGAGACGCCCTTTACAGGAATGATCTTTTCCCATGGCAGTGCCATATACTCGCGCATGGCACCATCGCGCTGTACACCGAGTGTCTCGTTGTGCTGGCAAGCGTTGTATCTGAGGTTGCGGCATGATGCGCAGTTGCCGCAGTTGGTGTATGGGTTTACGGTGACGATCATGCCCGGCTGCAGAGTTGCCGGCACTCCTTCTCCGACGGCCTCAATGACAGCTCCGATCTCGTGGCCTGGAATGACATTGGCTTTCGCCATGGTGTTGCGTCCGAGGAAGGTGTTGAGGTCGGAACCGCAGAATCCTACATACTCCATCTTCAGGAGCACTTCGCCAGCTTTTGCCTCTGGCTTGGGCAGGTCGACGACAGCCATCTGCTGCAGACCTGGAATCTGAATTGCTTTCATGTCTTTATTGTGTGGATTATGATGTTATTGTCTGTGGTGAGAAGAGTTCTCTGAGATCATATCTCAGAGAGAGTGACCCCAGCGGCGATGCTTGTGTGGCATGCGTGTAAGCTTGCACCGCAGCCTATAGTGTAGGGCCTCTCAATCCTAAACAGCATAGTGCTGGCGTGTATTCTCAGAGCGCTGAAATCACAAAGAAAATATTAGAAAATAGTAATCCTCTGAGATAGCGTGGCTGGCAGCAAGGGCCCTAACCTATAAATCGAAAGTATGCTCCTACTCGCTCATGTTGCTGATATATGGCATATTGGCGGGCAATGCCGTGAAGGCATAGAGGCGCTGAGCGTTGCCGCCGAGGATGAGATGCTTCTCCTCTTCTGATAGCTCCGTTGACTTTATTATCCAGTCGTAGGACTGGCGGTAGGTGATGTTGGCTATGGTGCGTGGATAGTCAGATCCCCACAACAGCTTCTCCGCGCCTACCATGTCTATGGATTCGCGTATAGCCTTGATGGCTGATGGGTACGGCCAGTACTCATCGTTGAAGAGCCATGTTATGCCTCCCATGTCCGTATAGACATTTGTGTGCCTGCAGAGCATCATCTGCTGCTGCCACCTGTCGCGAGTGACCATGCAGAAATGCCCTAAGACAATCTTCAGCCGCGGGCATTCACGGACGATGGTTTCCACTTCCGCACACTGTTCGTCGCCGTCGCTTAGCTCCAGCCCGAGAATCATATCGTGCTCTTCCATGAGGTGATACATCTGCATGAACTCCGGGTTTGTGAATGTCGGCGTGATGCCATCGAGACGCTGCTGGTCGGCGAGTCGTCCGGCACACAGCTTTATGCCGCGGAATCCTCTGCGCACAAGCACCTGTGCCTCGATAAGGAATCCCGGTCGGCGGAACTCGCACATGCCATAGACGAAGAATCTGTCGGCCCATCGCCGTCCTACATACTCGAGGTAGTCGTTCTGCAAGCCGTCGATGAACTCCTGTGTGATGACCGCTGCGCTGACCTGTGCGAAATCCATCTGTGCTAGCATACGCTCCGCGGTGTTGTGGTTGTCGTCAATCCATGGCGACATCATCTGCTTCTGCATGCCGAGGAACGACGCGCGGCCGTAGGGCTGCTGCTCTATCTTCTTGCCACAGACCGTGGTGTGCTGCCATAGCCAGAGGTGAGCGTGGGCGTCTATGATGACAGGCATTGTGGAGGTGTAATACTGCTCGCGTGCCTTCCGTTCGGTTATGAGTTTCTCCATCTTACACGCATTTGGTCGCCGATAATCTCTTGTACTTCACGCACGAGCTGCCAGTCGATAGGCTCCTCGGCATACTGCCAGTTCTTGCGTACGTTGGCAGGATTAGCCGACGAGAATAGTGTGGTGGCAATGCGTGGGTTGCTGATGGCATACTGTATGGCGAGTTTCTCGATAGGATATCCCTTTGCGTTGACATGCTGCACGGCTCGCTGGCACGCCTCGACGAGCGATTTTGGCGCAGGATGCCAGTCAGGCACGCCACGTGACGAGAGCAGTCCCATGGAGAGCGGCGATGCGTTGATGATGCCGACATTGTGCTCTTCGAAGAAGTCGAAGTAGTCGTTGAGCATCTCGTCGTTGAGCGAATAGTGACAGAAGCAGAGCGTGGCCTCCACCGTACCCTCCGGGCAATGCTCTATGACCCACTTGATATTCTCCGGCTGCAGGTCTGTTATGCCGACGTGGCTTACGACGCCCTCGTCACGTAGCTTGACGAGCGCCGGCAGTGTCTCGTCGACGACTTTCTGCAGTCCGCCGGGCAGATCGCCCTGAAACTCAATGTCGTGGACGTTGATGAGGTCGATATGGTCGATGTTAAGTCGCTCCATAGACTCATAGACGGAGCGTGTGACGCGCTCGGCGGAGTAGTCCCATGTGTTTTTTCCGTCAACGCCGTATCGTCCTACCTTCGTAGAGAGATAATACTTGTCGCGTGGTATGTTCTTCAGAGCCTGTCCGAGAACGGTCTCTGCCTTGTAGTGGCCGTAATACGGAGAGACATCGATGAAGTTCATTCCGCAGTCGATGGCGGTATATACAGCCTCGAGCGACTCCTCGAGCTTTGTCTCGCGGAAGACGCTTCCGAGCGATGACGCACCAAAAGACAGCGCGCTGACTTTCATGCCTGTCTTGCCTATTTCGTAGTAGTTCATAATGTGTGTATTATATAATAAGGTGATATGTGAGTTGAGAGTTAAGAATTAAGAGTTAAGAGTTAAGAATTAAGAGTTAAGAGTTATGATTACTTTTCCTGTCATGTAAACTATCAAACTGCAACGGTTGCCTGCTTCGGAATTTATCCATAGCTTGTCGAGGGAATCTTTGCTTGCCATGCCGTCAGCGTTGACGGTTTATTCGAAATACAATGACAGGGTGATGAGTTTAGAACGCGTCTTGTCAACGGAGAGCGCATATGGCTGCATGTTGATATCCTTCAGACGGCTGGCGTGTCCCTGATCGAGACTGTTGGTGAGTCCGAACATGAACTTCAGTTCCGGACGGAGCTTGAAGAAAGGGAGGTAATAGTCGCAGCCGATGCCAAAGCTTGCGAAGACGTCATAGTTCTTCAGACGCAGATAGTCGTTGTCTCGGCTGGTGAGGTTCAGCATCGGCGTGATGCCCGCCACGAAGTATGGGCGGTGGTTGCCGTGTCGCTTTGCAGCGAAGATGAGATCGCACACTCCCGCGATATACACCGACTTGAGGTTCTGCCGCTCCTCGGTGTATTCGCCTTGCTCCGTGAGCTTTGTGTAGTTTCGGAATGTTAGGTGTCGGCTTCCGAAGTACATCGTCGGCGCGATGCGGAATGCCATGTGCGTGTTCAGACGCAGCTCTCCGAGTACCCCGACCTGAAAGCCGGGATCCCACCGGTCTTGATCGACGGTGACGACGGATTCTACGGTCTCTCCGTTGGCATCGGTGACGGTGATAGGCCCTACGTTGTTGATCTCTAAATCCTGCAGATGCGCACCGAGGACGACACCGAAGTGGAATGTGCGGAGATCGGTGTATGGTCGGTTCTGCAGTGTCTGCGACTGTGCCCCGGCCTGCAGCGTGCCTGTGATGAGCATCAGCAGCGTGATGATATATGATTTGATATGGTTCATATTTATATAACGTAAAACTCGCGTTTTTATTGTGTCGTAGCAAAGATTAGGTATCTTTGACGTTAAGAATGGTTAAAAACGTAAGATTTTGCTAATCATATTTAGGTATTTCGAGAATTATTATTACCTTTGCACTAACAAAATCTGAGTATCAGGTTCTGTAGCACTAAAACGAGTATTACAAAAACATTATTAACACATAAACTATTTTGAACTATGGCTTACGTAATTAGCGAAGACTGCATTGCATGCGGTACATGTATCAGCGAGTGCCCACAGGAGGCTATCTCAGAGGGTGATATCTATTCAATCAACCCAGAGCTGTGTGTTGACTGCGGCACATGTGCAGATGTTTGCCCTAACGAGGCAATCAGCCAGGGATAAACAGTAAGGTTTTATCTCGATTGACTTTGGTCTATAATTGAGAATTTTGCGTGGAGCGGCTTTCTGCAGAAGGCCGCTCTTTCGTTGTCTTATGGGGTGTGCGGCCGTTACGGTGCGATGAGTGTAAGAATGTCGTGCGATGTGAGTAAGGCATTATGCACGCAGACGTATAAATACAAATATGGCAGCTCCGATGAGTCATATCATCGAAGCTGCCATATTGTATCATTATACTTGCTTGCCCTTGCTGACATAGCGCTCGATATCTGCCTTGTTGCCCACTGCGATGTATTCGCCGTCTTTTACGGCAAAGGCCTCGGCAGTGGCATCGTCTTCTGAGGTGTAGATGCTGCCGTAAACGACGAGGTCGGCAACGATATTGACGCTTCCGAACGTATCGCTTCTGCTGGCGTTGTTGTCGTCGATGTCACTGCAGCTGGTCAAGGTGAGACCGCAGATGCAGAGTATTGCTGCCAGCAAACAGAGGATGCTGCTCTTAGTATTCATAAATATGCGCATTTAAAATATGCATTATCGGTAGTCGTGTAAAATCCCGATTCTATATATTGCTATTATATATCACAGTGTGATGAGAGCCGACTAACCTATCAGCTTGGTGATATTGGCGTGCGGGATGATAGTGTAGATGGCCTTGCCCGATGGCGTGTAGTTGTAGTTGCCGCACAGCAGCAGCTCGGTGATGATGGCTTGCATCTCTTCGGGTGAGAGCACCTGGCCTGGCGGAATGGCAGCGTTGCGTGCCATGGTAGCAGCGAGTGTGTTTGAGAGCGAGTCGCTGTCGTCATCGGTGTTCTCGCATGCTGAGGCCACCATGTCGCTTACGAGGTGAGCGATGTTGATGCCTTCGAGTCCGGCTGGTGTGGCACGTACCTCGTAGAATCCCCCTCCGCAGTCAGCGAGTTCGAATCCCATGGCCTCCATCTTCGGCAGTATCGTTGGCAGGAACATCATCTCAGAGATGGTGAACTGCACCTGCTCGGGGAAGAGACTCTGCTGTGACGGCCGTTTGCGGTTGCCTATCTGCTTGACGTAACGCTCGTAGAGCACACGTTCGTGAGCACGCTCCTGATTGACGATCATCAGTCCGGAGGGCACGGAGGTGATGATGTACGAGCCTTTGTACTGCATCAGTCCGCTCCATTGCATTGCCTCTGGCGATTGCTGTTGCTGTCCTGCTGCTTCGCTGTTGGCATCAGTTGAGTTGCCGTTGGTGGTCGGCATGGCGCTAACGTCGGGGCTTGCCACTCCGTCGGCGAATGCGTTCAGACGGTCGCTGTCGAAGAGGTTCAGCTCCTGTTGGTCGCTCATGGCATCTACGTTGGCGCTGTCTGTATTCTCCAGGCCTTCGTAGAGCGCTTGCCAGTTGCTTTGTATCTTGGTGGTCTTTCGCCACATGTCAACCTGACTGTTGACGGTGGAGCCGCCTCCGCTCTTTGCCGATGATGCTGCCGACGAGCCAGCACCCTGTGGCATGGCAGATTGCATGCTGCCGCCAGCCGTTGAAGGGCTGCTGTTGAAGGGGTTGTATTGCGGATTGAACTTGTATTCGGGGGAGGTGATGGCCTCTGTGCCGTCGAAGATGGGTATGTCCGGACGGCCTTCGGTGTCAAAGTCAATGGCGGTGATGTTGCAGAATTTTCCGATGGCATCGCGCACCGATGCAGACAGGATGTCCCATACGGCGCGCTCGTCATGGAATTTTATCTGCGTCTTTGTTGGATGGATATTGACGTCGATATTCTGCGGATCGACGGTGAAATAAATAAAGAACGGCACCTGGTCGCCCTGTGGTATGAGACGGTCGTAGGCATTTGCTATGGCCTTCTGGAAGTATGCATGCTTCATGTATCGGCCGTTGACGAAGAAGAATTGCTGTACGTTCTTCTTGTGGGCTGATGTCGGCTGGCCTACAAATCCGGTGATCTTGCAGATGCTGGTGTCTACCTCTACCGGCAGCAGTTGCTGGTTGAGCTTCTTGCCGAAGATGTTCAGGATGCGCTGATGCGTTGACGATGCCGGCAGATTGTATGTCTGCTGGCCGTTGCTGTGGAGTGTGAATTCTATCTCGGGATATACGAGTGCTATTCGCAGGAATGCCGTTACGATGTCCTTCTGCTCGGTGGCATCGCTGCGGAAGAATCGCCGGCGGGCGGGAGTGTTGTAGAAGAGGTTCTCTACGAGGAAGTTGCAGCCTTGCTGACAGGCTATGGGCTCTTGTGTGACCTTCTTTCCTCCGGCGAGGCATAGCTTGGTGCCGATGGCATCGTCGGCCTGTCGTGTCTGTAGTGTCACCTGCGCAACAGCGGCGATGGAGGGTAGGGCCTCACCGCGGAATCCCATGGTATGCAGCGTGAAGAGATCTTCGGCCTTGCGGATCTTTGATGTGGCATGACGCTCAAAAGCGAGGCGTGCATCTGTGACAGACATGCCTATGCCGTTGTCGATGACCTGCACCGATGTCTTGCCCGCACCTTCCACAAGGACGTTGATGACCGTCGCTCCGGCATCGACAGCATTCTCCACCAGCTCTTTGATGATGGATGAGGGGTTCTGTACGACTTCGCCGGCGGCTATCTGGTTAGCCACCGAGTCGGGTAGGAGCTGTATCTTGTCGATTGCCATTATTCGTTGGTGATGGGTGTCTCTTGAGATTAGTGCGTCTCTTAGGGTGTGTGTGCTTTTTTGTTATGTGCTTATTGGACGTTGTCGTCTGTTGGTGGGCAGCTCTGTTGCAGCCTATGTCTATTGCTTCTCGGTAGATTCCTTAGCCGCAGGTTGCTCTTCTTTTGCTTTTGGCTGCTGCTCATCTTGTGCCTTGGTTGGCTGCTCATCAGTTGGTGTTGCAGTTTGTTGGATGGCTGATGCTGCTGAAGGCTGTGCTTCAGCGCTTACTGCTTGGCCTTCTGCTGTCGTTGGCTGCTCTGCCTTTTCTGCTGAACGCTGTTCTTCAGTGGCTACTGCTTGACCTTCTGCTGATGTTGGCTGCTCTGCCTTTTCTGCTGAAGGCTGTGCTTCAGCGCTTACTGCTTGGCCTTCTGCTGCCGTTGGCTGCTGCTGCGATATGGTATCATTTGCTGGGTTGGCAGGAGCGGGCTTAGGTGCCGGTGTTGTCTTGTTAGACAGATGCTGCAGTGGTGCCGAGCGTCGTTTCTCCGGCTTAATCTCTGTTCCGCCCTTCTTTGGGCGCCACTCGAAGATATCGTCCTTGTCTTTAGGACGTATGTACTCAAACCACGCGAAATTAGGAAGCTCTCGCTTTGACGGTGGTATCTGCGTGATAGGGTACATCGTGCCGTTATGCTTGCACGCCCAGATATGCTCGAGCTTGCGTTCTGCCGACAGGTACATACGCATGGTGTCTGTCTCGAGATAGTTCATTCCGATGAGTGTGCTGTCGGCATCGTCCTGTATGTAATATGCCGTGATGACATTGCCTTCGGCCTGGTTGAGGCGTAGCTTTCCATCGGTGAACCATGACTTCAGCTCTTTGGATGATACTTGGTTGTAGTGTACCGAATCCATCTGCTCTATGGAGAATGCCTGTCCGATGATGTGTGCGAAGCGTATGGTGGAATCGGCCATGTATGCCCTTATCTCCTCGCCGAGTATCTGTCGCTCGTCGTTCCAGAGGATAGGATCCTTATACATGTATAATATCGAGTCCTTGGAGTTCATCACCATGGAGTCGCACACGGCCTGAACGTCTTTGCGATAGACGCGCACATGTGGCGAACCGATGACTACGCGGTATACGGAGTCGGTGTTGATATTATAGGTGAAGAGCTTCATCGTATCGCCATGGGCATACAGCGTGTCGCCTTGTGAGTAGTCGATGGCAACGGCGCGGCGTGTCGCAACGCCGCGGCCTGTCTTCTCATCGTAATAGACATAGTCGCCGCGGAACAGGCTCTTGTTGGCAGTATCATTATAGACGACATTGCCAAAGCATTCGCTGATGCCGGTGGAGCTATTGTTGTAGAGGGAGTCAGCGGTGATTGTGCGGCCGTCTTTGCGTTCTATCGTTGAGCGGGAGAAGAGCTCCGTGCGGTCGGTCTTGCTGTTGTAGTAGCCGTTGTCGGTAATGACGACGTCTTCTTTTGTCTTTATCTTTGACGGCCCGACGACATGAGCCATCGATGTGCGGGTGTCGTAGTAGAGGGTGTCTGTCTCTGTGATGGAGTTCTTGTTCTTGAGATGTACGTTGTAGTAGAATACCGCCTCGCGGTCGGAAGTGCTGTACTGGCCCCAGTCGGAGGTCAGTGTCGTCGGTCCGTCAACAAGCTTGCCGCCTTCGAAGAAGTAGCCCACCGACCACAGACGGTCGTAATTCAGCGAGTCGCAGTATAGCTTCATCTTGCGGTGTGTGAGCGTGACGTTGCGGCGTACCTCACACATCTCATCGTTGCCGTCATAGTATGCGTAGTCAGAAACGAGCGTCAGCGTGTCGCCTTGTCGCATCTTGACGTGCCCGAATGCCTCGAAAGAGTTTGATTGCTGGTAGTAAAGAGCGCTGTCGCAGGTAAGGTGTGCGCCTTTATGCAGGAATGATACGTTGCCGCGTACAAACTGTGCGTCGGGGTGTTTGCCAAAGCGGTCGTAGCTCAGCTCGTTGGCATGCTCTAGGTATACGCGGGTGTCGGTGACGGTCTTCTTTGCTCGTGCGCGTTTGACAGGACGCTTGGCGCCTACCATCATGCATACGACAAAGAAGCATAGAGCTATCAAAAGGATAACTCTATGCCCTCCGAATAAAGTTTGTGTATATTGTCTGTTATTGTGCACTTATGCTTTAGCTTTCTGATTTACGACATGAAAATTGCTGCAGCTAATAGTATGTAAATGAGTAGCAGTATGTGTGAGATGGTCATTCGTTATTCACAACCTGCTGCACTTTGTACGCTGACAGTCGCCATTACTCATGATTCCATCCTTCGTACTCGAACTCGCAGTCGCAGTATCGGTTCTTCATCTTGACGTAGGTGTCCTTTATCTTGTTCTTTACCCAGTCGTGTATGAATTCTGTCTTACGCTTGTTGAGCACGACGTCCTTTAGTGTCTGGAAGTCGTCGGTTATCGTGGCGCGGTGGCCTGGAGTCCTTGACTTCAGCTTTACGACAGCGCATACCGTCTTGCCTTTGCTGTTGACCATCTGGAATGCGGGCGAAACCTCACCCACCTGCAGTTGTTCTACGGCACGTGCTACCTCTGTCGGGAGATCCTGCATGCGGAACTTCGATGTGCGGTTGCCATCAGCGCTGTTTGCCATCAGACCTTTGTTGCTGCGTGTGTCCTTGTCGTCAGAGACGAATGTTGCAGCTTCGTCGAATGTGAACTTGCCGGCATTCATTTCTGTTATGAGTGAGTCGAGCATGGTGATGCCTTCGTCTATGGCCTCTTGTGTCACCTGAGGCTTGCGCAGGATGTGGCGACACTTGATCTTATCGCCACGTTTATCGACGAGCTGTATGATGTGGAAGCCGAACTCAGACTCTACAATCTTTGAGATCTTCTTAGGGTCGGTGAGATTGAATGCCACGGCAGCGAAGGCGGGGTCGAGCATTCCACGTCCGACATAATCCATCTCGCCGCCATTGCGTGCAGAGCCTGGGTCTTCGGAGTAGAATCGTGCCAGCGTCTGGAATGTCGTCTCTCCGCTTGTTACGCGGTCGGTATAGCTGCGCAGCTCATCCTTCACTCGGTTGATCTCCTCTTGTGAAACCTTTGGCGTGCGGGTGATAATCTGCACCTCTACCTCTGTCGGCACAAAAGGGATGCTGTCTTCCGGCATGTCCTTGAAGTATCGACGCACCTCAGCAGGCGATACCTTGATGTCCTCGACGAGCTTCTCTCGCATGCGCTGTACAAGCTGACTGTTCTTGAAGTCGTCGTGCAACGACTGGCGTATCTGCGTCATAGGCATCTTACGATACTCCTCGAGCTTCTCTCGAGAACCTATCATCGAAATCCAGTAGTTTATCTGCTGCTCTACGCCCTGTGCTACTTCAGCCTCTGTCACTTCGATAGAGTCAAGTGCTGCTTGGTGCAGGAACAATTTCTGTACGGCGAGCTGCTCCGGCAGACGACAATCGGGATTGCCCTCAATCTTCTGTCCTTCAGCCTCCATCTGTGCTCTGAGCATTTCTACGTCAGAGAGGAGAATGGCTTCGTCTCCGACGACCCATATCACCTCGTCGGCAACGCTTGCCGGCTCTGGCTGTGTGTCAATCTTCAGAGAGTCTGTCTTCTCTTGCGCGATGATGCTAAGGCAGCAGACGAACAGTGCTGCTATGATGAATGAAAGTTTCTTTGTCATTTATTGATGGTTATGATAATTTCTTTGATTCTGTAGCCTTTTTGCTGTCAGCGGCTATGGCTATATCTTGGTTTCAGTAGTGCTACTGTTGTTCGGGACTATGGCTCTTTTGCCTTAGTAGAGTTATGATATTTAGAGCGTCTAAAGAATTGTCTGGTAAATCAGTACATATTTAGTGCTCTTATAAATCACCACTATAATCCACAAAATCAGAATGTCTGGTCAATTTGCCTTTATAGATGTAGCTTAATGTCTAAGACTATATCTTTGTCTCTGTAGATTTGTTTCCATTAGCGGTTCAGACTATTTCGTAGCTCCTGTAGCTTTGCCGCCATTAATGGTTGTGATTGCTTGGTAGCGTCAGTAGCTTTGTTGCCATTAATTGTTGTGCCTACTGTTTCGCTTCTGTAACCTTTACCGTCTTCACGACATCGTCGTAAACCTCGACAGGATAGCGCTTGCGCAGCTCAGCCACCCACTCGCGCTCAAGCTGCTGCTGGTAGTCAGCAGTGACGAGGTTACGTACATCCGCCATCTCCTGTGGTGTCTTGATCTTCTTTCCGTAAGTGGCATCGATAGGGTAGTCCTTAACGGCTTTCACCTTGACATTCTTCTGCTTGAAGATGACACTGTCTACGAGAGCGTTGTCGCCCTTCTTGAAAATGCCCTTCTCTACACGGATACGGATGATGGAGTCACCATTGAATGTCTTGCGTAGCTTCTCGTTCCAATCGGCGAATGCGAGGCCTTTGACGCTCTTTGCCACAGCTTTTACGTCAGCCTTATCCTTGACATGATATACCATGCCCTTGAATCGTGGCTCGTCCCACTTATAGTTCTTCTTGTTCTTCTTGAAGTAAGCGTTGAGCCCTGCTTCGTCTTTTGCGCCTTTCTCCCATACTTCGCGGTTGCTGATCTCGTAGAGCAGCAGTCCGTCGTGGTATTCGCGCACGAGGTTGTCAAGGTCAGAATCCTTTGCCTGCATTGCTGCAGCGCGGTCGTCCATGATCTGCTGTGCGGTCTTGGCCCCCTTGCTTGCCTCTACCTCAGCCTTTATCTTGCGGTCGATGATCTGCTCACGGATATTGCGGCGGTCAATGAATGTCATGATAGACTGACGCAGCGTATCGTATGGCTCAAGCATCTTGTGTCCGAGCATCTTTACGATATGCCATCCGGCAGGCGAGAGGAACGGCTCAGATATCTCGCCATCCTTCAGTGCGAAGGCAACCTTGTCGAACTCCTCGAATGTCTGTCCGTGTGATATCCATCCTACGACACCGCCCTGCGCAGCCGCTCCCGGGTCTTCTGACTTCTTTGTCGCGAGGACTGTGAAGTCGGCCCCGCCTTTCAGCGCTGCATAGAGTGAGTCTATGCGAGCCTTTGCCTTGTCCTGTGCCGCCTTATCGGCATCAGGTGAGAGACGTACGAAGATATGTGCCGGCTGACATAGTCCGTCTGGTCCGATGCGCTTCACCTCGTTGTCATATATGCTGTGTGCCTCTGCCTCTACGTCAGCATCGGTAATCATCGAAGGGCGTATCTGCTGGTCGCGATACTGCCGGAACTCCTGATTGTAAGATGTCAGAGTATCCATGTGTTCATCGAGTGCGGCCTGCACTTTTAGCTTATAGTTCACGAATAGCTCTACGTATTCGTTGACGGTCTTCTTGTCTATGACGCCCTCTGAGTTGTTCTTGTTGTATGAGTACTCGAATTCTGAGCGACGGATGTCCTGTCCTGCGATTTTCATTATCACCGGATCGTTGCTCTGTGCCATGATGCTTGTCGTGCAGAGCGTCAGCAGAAATAAAAGAGATGGTATTCTCATCTTATATGTGTTAGTGACATACTTGTTGCGATAGCCATCAGCGGGATGGCCTCGTCAACTGTTCCTCTTATATATTTATGGTGGGGTCTGTTACTCCATAGGTGTTATCTTGATGCTATGGTGCCGTTGACAGAGTCCACCAAACGAATTACTGTGGGCGGCTGTAGTTAGGCGCCTCACTTGTGATGATTACCTCATGAGGATGTGACTCCAGCATGCCAGCGTTGGTGATGCGTACGAACTTGGCGTTGTGTAGTGCGTCGATGGTCGGCGCTCCGCAGTATCCCATTCCCGAGCGCAGTCCGCCCACCATCTGGTATATCACCTCCTGCACGGTGCCTTTGAATGGCACACGTCCAGCGATGCCTTCCGGCACGAGTTTCTTTGTCTCCTTCACGCCGCCCTGGAAGTAACGGTCAGCAGAGCCTTTCTCCATTGCCTCGAGCGATCCCATGCCACGGTAAGCCTTGAACTTACGTCCGTTGTAGAGTATCGTCTCGCCCGGAGCCTCTTCTGTTCCGGCTACGAGCGAACCCATCATGACGCAATTGCCGCCAGCGGCGAGTGCCTTTACGACATCTCCTGAGTAGCGCAGTCCGCCGTCGGCGATAAGAGGTATGCCCGTGCCTTCTATTGCCTTTGCCACATCATAGATGGCAGAGAGCTGTGGCACGCCAACACCTGCTACGACGCGTGTTGTGCAGATGGATCCCGGACCAATGCCTACCTTTACAGCGTCGGCACCTGCTTCAACGAGCATCTTTGCTGCCTCGCCTGTTGCGATGTTTCCTACGACGATGTCAACGTCAGGGAATGCCTGCTTTGCCTCGCGCACTTTCTCTATCACGCCCTTAGAGTGGCCATGAGCAGTATCAATGACGATGGCATCCACTCCCGCCATTACGAGAGCTTCCATGCGCTGGAAGGTATCGGCAGTGACGCCTACTCCGGCAGCCACACGCAGACGTCCCTTTGAGTCTTTGCATGCCATTGGCTTGTCGGCAGCCTTTGTGATGTCCTTGTATGTTATAAGACCGATGAGCCGGTTGTCGTCGTCAACGACAGGGAGCTTCTCTATCTTGTGCTCGAGAAGAATCTTGCTTGCGCTCTCGAGGTCAGCTTTCTGATGTGTAACGACAAGGTTTTCCTTTGTCATCACCTCGTCAATCTTGCGTGACATGTCAGTCTGGAAGCGGAGGTCACGATTTGTCACGATGCCCACGAGCTTACTGTCCTTATCTACAACAGGTATGCCTCCGATGTGGTATTCTGCCATCATGTCGAGTGCATCCTTAACGGTCTTGCCTCGCATGATAGTCACAGGGTCGTATATCATGCCGTTCTCGGCACGTTTTACGATAGCCACCTGTCGTGCCTGTTCCTCGATGGACATGTTCTTGTGAATAACACCGATGCCTCCTTCTCGCGCGATGGCAATGGCCATAGGTGCCTCTGTCACGGTGTCCATAGCTGCCGTGACGAATGGAATCTTCAGTTCGATGTTTCGTGAGAACTTTGTTGTCAGTGATACTTCGCGAGGCAGAACCTCAGAGTAGTCCGGAACGAGGAGGACGTCGTCAAATGTTATGCCCTCCATTAATACTTTGTCTTCGAGAAATGATGCCATAGTTCTTTGTTTTTGTCTATTTGGGTGCAAAATTACAAATAATTCTTCATATATCGCCATTATTAATTTATAATTAACGATATATGAAGAATTATTAACAATTCGTAGAGCCGTATGGCGCTGCTATACTCTGTGTGATGTGCCGCTACATGTTGTGCTAGTGGTGGTAAATCACAAAGAAAATATTAGAAATCGTAACTCATCTTTCGCAAGTTTCTAACTTGCTCTGTTTAGGGCAGCAGGCCGCTATGCTTTTGAACATTGCCTGCCGTCTTCCCTTTGGGATATTGCTTAGTTGGCCATCTCAGACATGAACTTAACTCGTACGAGACGGATCTCTTCTTCGCTGAAGTCCCCATCGAACTCGTTCACCGCGGTGTCGATATCGTCAGTCTCGCTGTTAAGGAAGTAGTCGTATATCTCATCAACATTGTCCTCGTCGAGGATATCTTCTATGTAGTAGTCTATCTGCAGTTTCATACCGCTATAGACAATGGTCTCTATCTCGGTCAGCAGGTCTTCGAAGTCCATATTGAGCGCGAGTGCGATATCGTCGAGAGGCATGCGTTTGTCGATGCTCTGTATAATCTTCACCTTCAGGAGCGATTTCTTTGCGACGGTCTTTACTCTCACGTCTTCCAGTCGTTCTATCTCGTTCTCCTCGCAGTATTTCTTTATGAGAGCGATGAATGTCTTTCCGTATTTGCGTGCCTTACCGGCTCCCACACCTTGTATCTGCTGCAGCTCTTCCATTGTGGTGGGATATACTGTTGCCATCATCTCTATTGATGCGTCGAGGAATACGACATACGGTGGCACATTATGCTTTCGTGCCACGGCGAGTCTCTCGTCTCGCAGCATCTTTTGCAGCTGTTCGTCGAGTGCAGCAGTTCCTCCTTCGGAGTTATCAATAAAGTCCGCGTCGCTGAAATCGGTGTCTTTCACCACAGGGAAAGGCTGTGGATCTTGCAGCCATCGCTTTCCGGCCGCTGTCACTTTTATCAGTCCGTAGCTTTCAACGTCTTTCCTCAGGAATCCAGCGAGCATGCCGTGTCTTATGACAGGGTTCCAGAGCTTCGGATCGAGGTCTTCTCCCGCTCCGAATTCCTCCAGCGTGTCGTGATGGTGTGAGACGATATCGTCTGTTCCTCGTCCTTTTACGAAATCTATGATATAGTCCGATCGGAAGTTCTCCTTGAGTGCAATGACAGCCTGGAGCAAGACTTTCAGATGCTCCATTCCTTCCACTTTCTCGTGTGGGTGTCTGCAGTTGTCGCAGTTTCCGCAGTTGTCGTGTGGGTATTCCTCTCCGAAATAGTGCAGCAATAGCTTTCGGCGGCACACGCTTGACTCTACGTATGCCGAAGTCTCCTGCAGCAGCTGGCGCCCGATATCTTGCTCGGCGATGGGTTTCCCCTCCATGAATTTCTCGAGCTTCTGCAGATCTTTGTGCGAATAGAAAGCGATGCACAATCCCTCGCCTCCGTCACGTCCTGCACGCCCTGTCTCCTGGTAGTATCCCTCCAGTGATTTCGGTATGTCATAGTGTATTACGAATCGCACGTCCGGTTTGTCTATACCCATACCGAAAGCAATGGTAGCCACGATGACGTCCACCTCCTCCATGAGGAATTTGTCCTGTGTCTCCGATCGTGTCTGCGTATCCAGTCCGGCATGATATGGTGCCGCCTTGATATCGTTTGCCCTCAGCACCTCTGCCAGTTCTTCTACTTTCTTTCTTGCGAGACAATAAATTATGCCGCTCTTTCCGCTATGAGCCTTGATGAACTTAATTATCTGCTTGTCAACGTCTTTCGTCTTAGGACGTATCTCGTAGTATAGGTTCGGGCGGTTGAATGAGCTCTTGAACTCCATTGCATCTGGCACGCCGAGAGACTTCTTGATGTCGATGCGCACCTTGTCTGTAGCTGTTGCTGTCAGCGCGATGACCGGTGCTCGTCCTATCTCGTTGATAATAGGGCGTATGCGTCGATACTCCGGGCGGAAGTCATGTCCCCACTCAGAGATGCAGTGTGCCTCGTCTATGGCATAGAACGATATCTTCACGCCAGGCGATTTGAGGAAGTCCACGTAGTCGTCTTTCGTCAACGACTCCGGTGCGACATACAGCAGCTTCGTCTTTCCGCTCTTAACGTCAGCCTTCACCTGGTCGATGGCCGATTTGTTCAGCGACGAGTTGAGGTAATGAGCCAGTCCGTTCTCCTCGCTGATGCCATTGATGACGTCCACCTGGTTCTTCATCAGGGCGATGAGCGGAGATATTACTATCGCAGTGCCGTCCATGAGGAGTGCAGGCAGTTGATAGCACATGCTTTTTCCGCCGCCTGTCGGCATGAGTACGAAGACGTCATTGCCATCGAGCAGTGCGCGTATTACAGACTCCTGATCGCCTTTGAACTTGTCAAAGCCGAAGTACTGTTTCAGTTTCTGTGTGAGGTTAATGTTCTGTTCCATAGGAGTGAAATGGTGTGACATTTGACAATTTGACAATTTGACAATTTGACAATTTGACAATTATACAATTATACAATTTGACAATTATACAATTTGACAATTGAGGCTGCGCAATTTGACAATTTGACAATTTACAATTTGACAATTGTGGCTGCGCCATGTCCCATTTGACAATCTGACAAATTACAATTTGACAATTGAGGCTGGCACGTCGCGTTGCTCAACAATAATAAACAATGACGAACAAGTCTCGGATATCATTACGTTTATTGCCTATCATCATATGTCGTTTATATTGAGTGTAGGTAGAGTTAGGAGCAATTCAAACTTCAGGAGTATCTATTACATCCCCCCTTGGGGTGCTTGGGGGGCTGTGCCTTTGGTGCTTGGGGGCTGTATTGCTATGCCTATTTACATCAGGCGATGTTTGCCTTGTCGAGCTGCTGGGCTACATACTCCTTTGTGACGGCGAATGTCTTCTGCTTGCCCGACGGCATCTCGAACATCGCGTCGTTCATGACCGACTCGACGATAGAGCGCAAGCCACGTGCTCCGAGCTTGTATTCCACGGCTTTGTCGACGATATACTCCAGTGCATCCTCGTTGAATGTCAGCTTTATGCCGTCCATAGCCATGAGCTTCTCGTATTGCTTCACGATAGAGTTCTTTGGCTCTATGAGGATTTTCTTCAGCGCTTCGCGGTCGAGCGGATGCAGGAACGTCAGTACAGGCAGACGTCCGATGATTTCTGGTATCAATCCGAAGGCCTTCAGATCCTGCGGCACGATATACTTCATGATGTCCTTCTTGTCGATGCGCTTCTGCTCGTTGATGTTGTTGTATCCTACGACATGAGTGTTGAGACGCTGTGCTATCTTCCTCTCAATGCCGTCGAAAGCACCTCCGCAGATAAAGAGAATGTTGCGTGTATCAACGTGAATGTAGTCTTGGTCGGGGTGCTTTCGTCCTCCCTTCGGTGGTACGTTGACCATCGTTCCCTCCAGGAGTTTCAGCAGTCCCTGCTGTACGCCTTCGCCAGATACATCTCGTGTGATGCTTGGGTTGTCTCCCTTGCGTGCTATCTTGTCTATCTCATCGATGAAGACGATGCCTCGCTGCGCTGCTTCGAGGTCGTAATCAGCCACTTGCAGAAGCCTTGACAGAATACTCTCGACATCTTCTCCCACATATCCTGCCTCTGTGAATACCGTGGCATCGACGATGGTGAAGGGCACATTCAGCAGCTTTGCTATGGAGCGTGCGAGTAGAGTCTTTCCCGTTCCGGTAGATCCTACCATTACGACATTAGACTTCTCTATCTCCACTCCGTCGTCAGATTTTGGTTGCTGCAGTCGTTTGTAGTGATTGTATACAGCCACGGAAAGGAAACGCTTTGCCTCATCCTGTCCGATGACATACTGGTCGAGATGGGCCTTTATCTCCTTTGGTGTCGGCACTTTTGCCATGCCTTGTCCCCATCTCTGGCTTGTGTTCCGTTTGCTGTTGGCCCTTGCTGCTATGGCGTCAGATGATGTTCCGAAGTTTGCTTCCAGGATGTCGTATGCCTGTTCGAGGCAGTCGTTGCAGATATGTCCGTCGAGTCCGCTGATGAGCATAGCCACCTCGTCTTCTGTTCGTCCGCAGAAGTTACATGTTTTCTTGCTTTTACGTGCCATGTGCGGTATTACTTCTTAGCTAAAACAGAGTCTATCATGCCATACTCTCGTGCCTCTTCAGCTGTCATCCAGTAGTTGCGGTCAGAGTCGGTCCATACCTTGTCGTAGTCGGTGTGAGAGTGGTTGGCGATGATGGTGTATAGTTCTTTCTTGAATTTCATTATCTCGCGTGCCTCTATCTCGATGTCAGATGCCTGTCCCTGCACTCCGCCGAGAGGCTGGTGTATCATCACGCGGCTGTGCGGCAGGGCCGAGCGCTTGCCCTCCTTGCCGGCGACGAGGAGCACCGCTCCCATGCTTGCTGCCATGCCGGTGCAGATGGTAGCCACATCGCTTGATATGAACTGCATGGTGTCGTAGATGCCGAGTCCGGCAGTTACTGATCCACCTGGTGAGTTGATGTATATAGAGATGTCCTTGCCCGGGTCGCAGGAGTCGAGATACAGCAGCTGTGCCTGCAGCGTGTTTGCCGTGTAGTCGTCAATCTGTGTTCCGAGGAATATGATGCGGTCCATCATGAGTCTTGAGAAGACATCCATCTGTGTGACGTTCAGTTGTCTCTCTTCGAGGATGTATGGGTTAAGATACTGGCTCTGTATGTTGAGCATAGTCTTGCTTTGGTAGCTCATGACGTCGTCGAGCGTCATGCCGTTCATGCCAAGGTGTTGTGTGGCATACTTTCTGAAGTCGTTATTCATATATCAGTATTGTTTTGTTTTCAGTCGTACTGTATTATATATATTTAATAAGGTGTAAATCCATGTCCGACGCTGTTTCTTTATGTTAAGATATGGCGTTGTTATGGCACAAAAAAAGTTGTCAACTTTCTTTTGCAATACAAAATTACAAAAAAAAGTTGACAATCTATAGTTTTTGGCAAAATATTTTTGCTAAAAATGCTTAAAAGTTTATTCTGCGAGCTTATTGAACTCGTCGAGGGTGACTTCTTTGTTGTCAAGCTTGACGATATTCTTCATTGCCGCAATGAGTTTCACGTCGAGTGCGCGCTCAACGAGAGCGTCAATGTTCTCGCGCTTCTTCAGGGTCTCCTGAGCGTAGTTCTCGAGGTATTCGTCAGGCACGTTTGTCATGCCGTACTGTGCGAACTGCATTCGAGCAGCCTCTTTGGCAGCCTCCTTGATGTCGTCGTCGCCTATCTTGATGTTCTGGCTCTGTGCGAGCTTGTTCTTCACGAGGTTCCATGTGAGCTCGTTGATGCTTGCCTCATAGTTCTTCTCTACGAAGTCCATGCCCTTGTCCTTGTTGTTGGCGAGCATGATGGCCTTCATCAAGTCGTCAGCGTATTTCACCTCGCCGGCCTTTGCTACGGCAGCAGCGCGGAGGTCGGTGAGGAATCGGAACTCAGCCGACTGCGACAGCTGGCCCTTGATATCCTCGGCGATGCGAGCGCGGAAAGCAGCCTCGTCGGCGATGTCCTCGCCCGGATAAGCCTGTGCGAAGAGCTCAGCGTCGATGGCGTGTGGAGTGTAGCGTGAGATCTCTGTCACCTGATAGCTGAAGTCGCCGGTGTACATGAAGACCTGGTCTTTCTCTACCTTGAGGAAGGCAGCGAGCTCAGCGTCGTTCTCGTAGGCCTTGCGTGGGTTGAAGGTGATGATGTCTCCGAGCTTGATGTTCTCGAACTTCTTCTGCTCGTCGGCGTCCTTGATATACTTAGGCAGCACGCTTGCTTCAGAGATATTGATGCCCTCGTCCATGGTGTTGCCATTGGCGTCGAGCTGACGGAGGTCGCCCTTGAGCATGTCATTGTCCTGATAGTCTTCTACCTTCTGGTAAGAGCCGCTGCGGCTAGCGAACATCTGAGCCTGCTGGTCGATGAGCTTGTCGTCAACCTTTACGGTGTAGTAAGGCACGGTGTCCTTGTCTGTCATCTCGACATTGATCTCTGGAGCGAGCGCGATGTCGAAGACGAAGGTGTAAGGTGCTGGCTTGTCGAGATCTACCTGCTCCTGATCCTTTGATGGGAGAGGCTCGCCGAGCATATTGATATTCTCTGACTGTATGTACTCATAGAGCTTGTTGCCCACGAGCTTGTTGATGGTGTCAACGAGAACAGATGGGCCTATCTGGCGCTCTACCATAGCGCGTGGAGCCTTGCCTGGGCGGAAGCCCGGGATGGATGCGCGGCGGCACTGTTCCTTGATGGTCTTGTCGTAATCCTTCTTGTAGTCTGCCTCCTCAACGACGAGTGTCAGCTTGCCGCTGACTTTGGCAGAGTTGTCAAATGTGATATTCATCTTCTTGTATTTGTTATTTATTTAATTATTTATTTACCTTATTAAATATGCGTGTGCGCATTTAGGGTGCAAAATTACAAAGAAATACTGAATATCACGCAGTTTCCACCTACTTATTTATTATTTTTAACTTTATCGTGATGAAAAAGCAACTACTCAGGTATCTAGTAACTATTCAGGCCCCCCTTCATAAGCGGAGAAAGATGCCGTAGGCATCAGATATGGTAGCCAGCCATTTCTATGGCTGGTATGTGTGATTGGGGTAATTCTCGATGCCTTTAGGTATCGGATAGGGTTATCGCATACCCAAAGGCATGCTCTGATTACCTGATATACCAGATACCAGCCATAGGAATGGCTGGCTACCATATCGCATCGCTCTGCGATGCTACTGTTGAAGAGGTGGGCCTGAATAGTTACGCTATCTATGTTTGCATGTAGCACAGAGACACGGAGTAACACAGAGGATACAGCGATTTTGGGTTATGTATCCTCATAAAATAAGGCAATAGATATGTAGGCTACAGTGCCCTTGAGATAGCTTTGAACGTTATATCTCACCCTGCCCCAAGGGCATTTGCCCCCAAGGGGATTTGTTGCACGACACCTCGTGGCACGGTTCAGAGGCTGGACTTCTGTAACGCAGGGTTACTCGGTCGGCTTCTGGGCTATGAATATGCAGGCTAAAGATGTTGCTGCTATTATTCTGTCGCATCGCAATTTCTGTCGTTTTTGTATGTGGGTAGTATTGAGTAGTGTTCTCGTTAGTATTGAGTTGCGCTCTCGTTAGTATTGAGTTGCGCTCTCGTTAGTATTGAGTTACGCTCTCGTTTGTATTGCCTTGCACGGTAAAGACTGAGTAATTACAAAGAAAAGACTCAGTCTTTACACTGTAATTACTGAGTAATTGCATTGTAATGACTGAGTCTTTACCGTGCCATTAGTATCTGTTCGGCTCGTGATTAGTAGCCGATGACGTTGTGATTGGTATCTAATGGCGTTGTGATTAGTAGCCGATGGCGTTGTGATTAGCGGCTTATGTGGATGTAACTGTTAGCTGGTAATAGTCTGATATCCATTTGCGTGGAGACTATTTCCCCTTTGCTGCCTTGAGGAGATTGTCGAGAATGGCGCGTGATACCTTGACGATGGTGCCGTGCTTGTGCTCTGCCGGCACCTTGATGCGCTCAGGAATGGGCGTGAACGTGCGGAAATCCGTTGTCGTGACGGCACCGAACTCCTGTGGGTGATACTGGTCATAGTAGATTATCCACTCCTTGCCGAGCTTCACGGCACATGGTCCTTCGGAGAATGTCCGGCCGAAAGTGGTGGTCGGTGTCTGTCCCATCGGCGCGTTGTCGGCGGTATGGAACGGTCCGTATGGCGAGTCGCTGAATGCGCAGAAGAGGTTTGAGAATCCTGGTTTGCGGTTGTCTTTCACCACGAGGACATAGTCATGTGATGCCCGTTTCAGCAGATATCCGTCGATGGAGTTGAACCCCGGGTCGTAGTATGGCTTGGCCGGTGCGAAGTGCTCCCAGTCTTTCGTCGTGGTGTACCACATGCGATGGCAAGAGTTCGTGCCGAGCTTGTCGGCATCGGTCTTGTCAGAGGGGTTTATCATTGACGACCAGATGATGAAGTAAGTCTTCAGCTCGTCGTCATAGAACAGCTCCGGAGCCCACACGTTGTTGGTGGCATGCTCAGCCATGACAGGTATCTCTATCTGCCGTGACCAGTGTATAAGGTCCTTTGAATGAGCGTATCCGAAACCCCGGCTGCCATACCACTGGCTTGTCCATACGAGGTGGAACGTGCCGTCGGGGCCTTGCACGATAGAGGGGTCTCGCAGACATCCGTTGTCAGGTGCGAACTTCGGTATTACCGTTTCGTGTGTGAAGGCGTCGATGTAGCACTCTTTGTTGCCCACCTCCGGCTTCATCCATACTCCGGGGATGGTGTCCCATTGCAGTCCGTCGTAGCTGTAGAGATATCGCAGTCCGTCGGTAGAAGGCTCGTGGAATGATGTGAAGATATATGCGTCTTGTGCCGATGCGCTGCCTATGCCGAGCATAGCGAGCATGCATGTTATTATTAGCTGTTTCATGATTCTGGGCGGTTAGGTTTATAGTTGGCATTAGGGCGGCTTGGCGGTCAGACGGCTTATGGTGCTGGCTGCTAACTGCTTGCGTAGCTGTGCGATGCGCTTGCATTGCAGATGGCGGTGGTTGTCTGGCTGCCAAGCGCGCCCTTGATATTAGTCTGTGAGGCAGTTGTCGAGGAGACGTGTTATCTCCTTCTTGTCCATCTTCTGTCCTATGAAGACGAGTTTCTGCATGCGGTCGCCGTAGTATGGATCCCAGTCGCGCACCACTCCCGGGTTCTGAGCGAGGAAAATCTTAAGATCCTCTGTCGGCATGGTGGCATACCACTGTCCGGCATTGCGCAGCGATACCTGCTTGCCGGCCTGCTCGAAGACGTAGCATATCGGCTCTTCGCCTTTGAAGTAGCAGATGCCCTTGGCTCGGATGATGGATTTCGGCCACTCTCGTGCTACGAAATGATCGAACTCTGTCAGCGAGAACGGGCGTCGTGCGTAGTAAACGAAGGTGCCGATGCCATACTCCTCGGCCTCGCCTGTCTCCTCATTGTGGTGGCAGTGTCCGCAGGTGCAGCCTTCCGGATGGTCGTGATGATGGTGGTGGTGATGGTGGTGGTGCTCGTGCTCGTCGTCATCATCGTGATGGAAATCTATTATAAACATCTGAAGCTGAAGAACATATGCATAGTGTAGATCTAGGTGGTAGAAGTATAATTAAAA
>R12__coassemble_212_pt1 | contig 24032 bp, 16 predicted proteins | sample R12__metabat2_high_PE_039 | metagenome-assembled genome bin R12 | reverse complement strand
AACTCTTCAAGTTTCTGTGGCACCTTCAGGTACGACATGTATGACTTACCACCCAGTCCGGCGGTCACGTTCAGTTTGCGTAGTTCACCCTTAGCGGCAGAGAAATCACCACCCATAGAGTGATACTCAGCCCCTGTCCGTGCCATCACCTTCGCAGCAAGAGAGATCAGCCAGTCAACAGTAATATTCTCATGTCGCTTAATCCACTCCATGCCATATTCGTACGCCGACTTCAGATCCAGATTCATCATCTGTTCCTGCAATGTACGCTTGCTCGATGTGATACCCTCGTCAAAAAGCAATTGCGCCTCCACCTCAGTCACCGTACTGCCCTCAATAGCCGTAGAGTGCGTGATGATGGAGTACAGATAGAACTTCTCGTAGTCTATCTGCTCGCTGATGCCGAGAGCCACATGCTGTTTCAGCAGACACAGTAATATGTCCTTATTCTCTTGATTCATTATTTACATTATATCCATAGATTTCATTATTGCGTTATTGGTTCCCCTCCACGATGGCAATCTCATCCGGCGTCAGGCCGTAGAGGTCATAGACAAGGAGGTCAATCTCATGCTCCAGGGCAGAGGTGTCTGGATTTTGATTTCAAGGGTACTATAACACCTTCCAATGCCCACCTTTTGCAGGACCGACGTGAGCAATTACGGACTCTTTCTGCATTCGTGCCAGATGCTTGCTCAACGCACTACGGTTTATGTCGAGTGATTCAGCCATCTGCGTCGTCGTGATATGTGGGTTGGCAGATATAAGGTCGATGATGGCAGAACGTGTTTTCTGTCCACCTTTTCAACGAGCATGACTTTGATTCAGTTGATATCCTTGTCCATAGTGACCGTTTTAGCTTTATTTTGGGTACAAATATAATCATTCTTTTTAGAAAATAAGAAAAAAATTGGTAAGAAAGATTCATTTTAATCGCGAAATCTTCACTTATGTGCCGAAAATGCGTTATATTTGCAGTCTGATTCTAAAGAATCAACCATACTGGACAAGTGTGGAAGAAGAAAAAAAGTTGAACAAACATAAGATGCAAGATACACAACGTAAGGAACAGATACGTCATTTCGTAGAAACATGGACAGGCCGTGGTGACGAAAAGGGTGAGAGTCAGGCCTTCTGGCTTTCGCTTCTGAGGGATGTGCTGGGCGTGGAGCGTCCCGAGGAATTTATCTCGTTTGAGAACCGCGTGAAGCTCTCAAACACATCATTCATAGACGGATACATCGACCGGACGCGCGTGATGATAGAGCAGAAATCCATCGACAAAGACCTTCGTGCGCCTATCCGTCAGAGCGACGGCACGTTGCTCACGCCCTTCCAGCAGGCTAAGCGCTACTCGTTTGAGTTGCCTGTGTCGAAGCATCCGCGTTGGATAGTGACGTGCAATTTCCGGTCGTTCCTTATTTATGATATGGAGCAGCCACAGGGAGAGCCGTTTGAGGTGCTCCTTGAGGACCTCGAGAAGGAATACCACCGCCTGTCGTTCCTCACCGATACGGGCGACGACCACCTGCGCCATGAGATGCAGATATCGCTGAAGGCGGGTGAGATGGTGGGGCTCCTGTATGATGCCTTCATGCGGCAGTTTGGCGATGGTGAGCTGGGTCCGCGACAGTTCCACTCGCTCAACGCCCTCTGCGTGCGCCTCGTCTTCTGCCTCTATGCCGAGGATGCGGGAGTCTTTGAGAAAGACCAGTTCTACCACTACATGAAGACGTTCCAGACGGAGAATATGCGCATCGCCTTGCGCGACCTCTTCCAGGTGCTCGACACGCCAGTCTCGGAGCGTGACCCGTTCCTGGAACCGAAGCTGAAGGCGTTCCCTTACGTCAACGGTTTCCTCTTCCGTCTGCAGCCATCGGAGTTCATTCCGCCTATCACGCAGGAGACGGCCGACCTGCTCCTTGAGCATGCCTCGGTAGATTTCGACTGGAGCGAGATATCGCCAACCATCTTCGGAGCCGTCTTCGAGTCGACGCTCAACCCCGAGACGCGTCGCTCAGGTGGCATGCACTACACGTCGATAGAGAACATCCACAAGGTCATCGACCCGCTCTTCATGGACGACCTCAACGCCGAGTTCCTGCAACTCAAGCAGATACCCGTGGAGAAGAAGCGCCGTGAGGCACTCGCACAGTTCCAGGACAAGCTGTCGCAGCTCCGCTTCTTCGACCCCGCCTGTGGCTCCGGCAATTTCCTTACCGAGAGCTACATCTCCCTCCGCCGCCTTGAGAACAAGGTGATAGAGGCGATGACGCACGGCCAGACATTCCTCGGCTTCGAGGAGGTCAACCCCATCAAGGTGTCGCTCAAGCAGTTCTTCGGCATCGAGATAAACGACTTCGCCGTTACCGTAGCCACCACCGCCCTATGGATAGCCGAGGCGCAGATGATGACGGAGACGGAGCGCATCATAAAGTTCAACCTCGAATATCTGCCGCTCAAGCGATACTCCAACATCCATGAGGGCAACGCCCTTCGCATGGATTGGAAAGAGGTGGTGCCATATACTAAGATAAACTATATCATCGGAAATCCGCCGTTTGTGGGGAACAATAACATGATTGCCAGCCAACGCGAGGACATCTTACCTTTCTTCCCCAAAAACAAAACGATGGACTATGTATGTGCATGGTATGTAAAGGCTGCTCAATTCATACAGGGAACAGGAATCCGATGCGCTCTTGTTTCTACAAATAGCATCTGTCAAGGAGAATTGGTGCCTTTGCTATGGAAGCCTCTGTTTGAGCAATACAACATACATATAGACTTCGCTTATCAGACATTTAGATGGGATAGTGAAAGCACTCAAAAGGCACATGTACATTGTGTTATTGTAGGCTTCAGCCAAGCCATCAACGACAAGCCTAAGAGGTTATTCACAATATCTGGAACTACACTCGACAACTTAAGCAACATTAATCCATACTTGTTTGAAGGACCGACTGTGTTTATAGAAAGTAAAAGTAAACCCCTGTGTGATGTTCCTGCGATTAGAAAGGGAAATCAACCTACAGACGGAGGTAATCTCATAATAGACAAGGACGAAATAGAAGATTTCTTAAGGAAAGAACCAACGGCAAGACCATATATCAAAAGGCTCGTAGGTGCAAAAGAATATATCAATAACATTCCTCGTTATTGCCTTTGGTTGAAGGATATTTCTCCTAATGTGCTGCGTCAAATGCCATTAGTTCTTGAAAGGATAAAGGCTGTTAGAGAAATGAGATTAAATAGTACAGATGCATCAACTCGCAAATTAGCCGATACACCAACTATATTCCGAGAGACGAACAACCCAGAGACATTTATCATAGTACCTTCTGTTTCGTCCGAAAATAGGCGGTATATTCCATTGGGATTCCTTAACGGAGATTACATTCCTACTAATCTCGTTTTAATCATCCCCGACGCAACCCTCTACCATTTCGGCGTTCTCACCTCCAACGTCCACATGGCATGGATGCGAGCCGTCTGCGGACGATTAAAGAGTGACTACCGTTACAGCAAGGACATCGTCTACAACAACTTCCCATGGCCAACACCCACCGACGAGCAGAAAGCTAAGATAGAGCAAACGGCCCAAGCCATCCTTGATGCCCGCGCGTTGTACCCCGACTGCTCCCTTGCCGACCTCTACGACGAAGTAACCATGCCACCCGAGCTGCGACGTGCCCATCAAGACAACGACCGCGCCGTCATGGCTGCCTACGGCTTCCCGACAAAAGATTTCACGGAGAGCGACTGCGTCGCCCGCCTGCTGACGATGTATCAAGAGCTGGTGGGAGGATAATGGAGCATTCAACAAATTTAATGTTACGATTAATAACAAACATGTTATAATACTCCCCGATTTTCAGACAACCGCATGATACGAAATTGAAAAAAAAGTAGTACCTTTGCGGCAGAATCAAAAATCATCATGGGTAAAATGAGTAAATTCACTGCTGCCTTTAAGGCAAAAATCAACCGAAGAGATACGAGCAATGCTCCTCGACTTAGAGAACGACCGCATAGAACACCCCCAAAAAGGGTCAGAATTGACCTTTTCTGATGATGAAGAAGCTCAAAAAAGGTCAGAATTGACCCTTTCTGCCTTTCCAAGTCTCACCATCAGGAATGTGTATGAACTAATAAAGTTCAACCGCAAAGCGAAATACTCAACAATAGCCGACAATATAGGCGTAAGCGAAAGCACGGCAAAGCGCGCTATTGCATGGCTGAAAGAAAACGGCTACATCAACTCTGAGCACTCAAAGATAAAAGGAGAATGGCAGTTGCTCTAAAGTAGTATTCGTGAACGTATGCAGGAGTTCCGTGAGAAGACCAGGACAACGACCGCGCCGTCATGGCTGCCTACGGCTTCCCGACAAAAGATTTCACGGAGAGCGACTGCGTCGCCCGCCTGCTGACGATGTATCAAGAGTTAACTAAGTAAAAAGTATTATTGGCATGTCAGAATACGCGATATATAGCATCAACATTTTTAAGTCAGATGAACAGGTGTTTGGCGAAGCGAAGATGTCACCCGAGGATGCTTTGAAGATTTCTAATCATGTGCTTGAAGAGATTTTCACGCTCAAGGATGAGTACAATGTACCGAATGATGACCAGGCGAAGGATCCATATCCTATGTTCGTGGTACAGAAGCGCGATGGCGTGATTGTGCTTGAGGTGCGCAATGTGCAGAAAAAGAAGATAGTAAAGCACGACGAGGAGAATTCTACTGTGGGCAATCCTGTATATTTTGATGGTAAGGAGAAAAGTTACCCTTTGTGCTATGTTGTTGTTGATGCACGCATCAAGGGGGAGTGCCAGGTGGCTATAGAGCGTTCGTCTGCCTTCAGAAGTAATACGGATATTGTCCGAAACATCTTGCAGACATTTCTTCACACACAGCTATTCCTCTACTATGGTCTGGATGCCTCCTTACCGAGTAAGATGAAGGTGTCTGACATCCACGAATTCATAGAAGACAGAGTTGTTAATAAGGGTGATAGAGTTGAGAGGATTAGTTATGAGTTCATGAATGCAAACCTCTCGGACAAGGAATATAAGTCTGAATTTCATCAGGTTACTCAACTCTTTCTTGATGCTCAAAAAGCTGTGAGCGGTATCTTTAATTTGAAACTGGACGACAACAGTTACCTTAACGAGACAGATCGTAAAAAACGTCGTAAGGTAGATCAAGTGGCACAGGCGGTAGCTCTTTGCGGTACTTACGGTTATGAGTTGACGATGTTTTTCAAGAAACATGGTAAATATATCTGTAACGAAAATATCAAAGCATACTTTGACATGCCAGAAAGCGATATCACGGACTTTATAAACGGACAGACATCTACGTATGCTGACGTTAAGTTCGCTATCACAAAGTGGCTTGATGAAGTTCGTAGACGTATAATAGATGAGGGATTTAAGGATGAGACTGAGTTTAACGGTAATTAACCGACGTAACCTGAGAAAGAAGTATGCTGCTCATCCATTGTATAGGTTATGCGACGAAATCTCAGGAATAATAAGCGAAGACATCGATGTGCTCGGCGTCTTTGTAAATGTATTGGAAGTGTTGTCTTTTAATGTATCGGAGGCAAATGAAATCAAGCAAGTCTGCAAGGACGTGCAAGCAGAGCAGAAGGAAAAAGGGAGAGAGTTGTTGGCTGTACTTGTATGCTGGGACTATGTCATTTATAATAAGGAGGAAGTAAATCTGAAGGTTTACAACGAGCTAGAGAAGTATATCAATCATATTGATACAGATAAGATTTACCGTGGTAGGATACTCAATCGTGTGAAGATGCCTAATGATGATTTCGAGGATTGGTGTCGCGGTGGAATGGACGATGTTAAGACTATACTGCAGGATATTAATGGCTTAGTCGCGCCTGTTTCAGGTACTGATGCTCCGAAGGTTACTGATGAGCAGATTAATTTCTTCTGCAAGAAAATCGAGTTGAATTATAAGACATATATTCTTCCCGCTCACAAGATACTTGGAGCGATATGGTCCTTGACTCGTGAATGGAAAACGACTGATACAAGGAAATGGCGTGTGTTGTACGAGGTGCTTGAGCGCAAGAAATATTTTGAACGAGGAAAACGTAAGCAATATAAACCTTTTGTGGAAAACGTTGTACTATATTGTATGCCTGATGTAGATGAAAATAAATGTAGTGGCAACATTAGTAAGATTATAATACCAGACGAATATGTTAATTGGAGCAAAGAGGACAGCCAATTGTTCCAGAACATTGCTGGCAACTTAAATCAAGTTATTTTGACATCCGCGAATTCATAAAAACTTCCGCGAAGAAAAAATCCACTTCCGCGAAAACCCACAAATACTTCCGCGAAGGAATTTCATACTGTTATTGTATGGAGTTCCTTCATTTTTTTTGATGTACCTTTGCTGTACCAAACCTCGGGATCTGCAAGGCATATCGCATTGCTCGCGTCACACCGGGGTGAGGTCATCCCGTCGGCGTCCAGGAAGTGTGACGCGCTGGGCGACGCGCGACAGGGACTCTTCAGTCATGAAAGACTGTAAAACAGCAGCGAGCGCACCTCGCCCCGTAGGAGAAATCCTGCACCGCTACTTCAAGAACTGTAATGACCACCTGGCCGTCGCATACCGCAAGCGACAGGCAGAAAAGGCACGCGCGGAGAAAGGAGGAATGGCATGAATCGAAACACTTTGCTTTGCATCGACTTGAAGACATGGCTTCAGAAAGATGACTTACTGCGTGCTGGACGTCCTTATAAAGGTGAGATCGTGCTCGATGGCGATGATCATGTGACCTTCGTAGAGCAAGCGCACTGCAAGCCCGAAAAGCGCAACGTGCAGGTGGCGAACGGAGAATACACCACCGTGACGCTCCGACTGAAAGACGGACGTAAGCGTGCGTACTTCAAGCAACTGCCTCCTCTTGGCGACGAGGCTTCCATCAACGCCTTTGTCATCGCAGTTGCCGAAGAACTACGCAAATCCTTCCTTGGCCTTATAGAGGAAGAAGGCAACGAGGAGTAAACCACACCACACACCGGTACTTCTTCCAATTCCAGTTCTTCCAATAACATTTGCGAAGCAAAACCTCTTTCTTAAGACTTTCTAAATACTTAATATATAAGTAGTTATATAGATATATAGAGGGAAATGGAACCTCGGGAAATTAATTGGAAGATTTGGAATTGGAAGATTCCACAAACTATGTTTCATCTAAAAAGCTTTATTTCAATGAAATACGATATCAGTAAATCTTCTGCGCCTAAGATGCCGAACCTCGGTCGTGGCACAGAATGCATCAAAATCCTGCTCTCGCAGGTGTCAAAAGACATGCGCGAACCTCTCGTTCCGATGCTCTTCCCTATCCTTGGCGCACACGTCAGCGGTGCGGAATTTCAGTACCCCGACCTCACCTGGAAAGAGATGTGCGGCCTGATGGCCAATCTCGTTGCGGAATCGGGTGGCAACAAGGGTCAACTCAGCAATCTTGTGGAAGCACTTTGCCGCGACTTCCGCGAGCACGACGAGGCTGAACTCAAGCGCCTCGTGGAGTGGCAGAAACAGATGAAGACGAAGGCTGCCAACAAGGAGAAGCCTGTTCGTCCAGACGTGGCATTCTTCTTCCCGCCAAGCGATGTGACCAACCCTGCCTATCTGCAGAACTCGATGGCATGCGAACTGGCTGGCAACCGCACGCAGTACATCAATATGCCCGAGGTGGAGATGGCCGACCGCATGTGTGGCGGACATAAACAGGTGAGCCAGATGATCCGCAACATCTACGACCGCCAGCGTGCCGGTGCCTTGCGTGCCACAGCCGATGGCGTAACAGGCAACCCCGTGCTGCGTACCAACTTGACTATTTCGAGCACGCCGTACGCATCGCGCAAGTTCTATAAGAATGAGCTTTTCAACGGCACCTTCGGCCGCATGGTCTTCTCCTACAAGGCACGCACCAGCCGCGACGGACGCATACCACGACAGGGTAAATACACAGACGAGTTTCTCGGGAAATTGGATGAATACCTTGTACGCCTTGACATAACGAAAGGTCGTTACATCATCAAGCCGCTCAACAAGCTGACCGACCACCTGGCTGAGGATATGGCCTCGCTTGCCGACCTTGCCGACGACGATCTGCTGTGGGACATCTCCAAGCGCGCGCTCGTCTCGGCATGGAAGGCTGGTTGCCTGATGTGGCTGCTCAACAACCAAACGTGGACACGCAGCATTGGCGACCTCGTCGAATGGCTTGTATATCACGACATCTGGTCGAAGATGCAGATCTTTGCCGACCTCCTCGGTAAGGATGCCGACACCATGAGCGAGGCAGGACGACGAGGTCCGAAGAACCTGCTGGATGACCTGCCAAACTCCTTCAACGAGGCACAACTGGAGGCACTCCGTGTCAGTCTCGGCAAGACGAAGGAAGGTACGAAGAACCAGCTCTACAAGTGGGTGTTCCGTAAGTTCATCACCTACTCCGCCGAGACAGGGCTCTACACCAAGACCTCTGAGTATCTGACGGGCACACCTTCCAACGAATCAACTCAGGTATAAGATACTATGGACCGACTAAATCTCCAAAGGCTCCGCGACCTTCCCATTGAGGGGGTCGCAGAGCGACTCGGACTCCGGGTTACGCATGGGCATAAGAGTATCTGCCCTTTCCACGACGACTCACACCCAAGCCTCTCGTTCAACCTGAGAAAGAACACGTGCCGATGCTTCGTCTGCATGAATGAGTCGATTGGCACGATAGACCTCGTGATGCGATATCTGAATAAGGACTTTCGGGAGGCGTGCAAGTGGCTGGCAAACGAAGACCCCTCCCTAACCCTCCCCCAAGGGGAGGGAATAAGAAGTTACCAGAAGGCGCCCAAGCCTTTTGACGCAAGCAGGTACGAACGTTTCTTCCTTCGTCCTTGGCTCTCACCCGAAGCATGCCACTTTCTATATGATGAGCGACGGCTTGACCCTCGCGTCATACGTTGGTGCCGGATTACTTCTTGGACGGATCGCAATGGCACGAATTGGTTACAGACACCATATTACGACATGGACGGCCAGCTGATTGGCATTCAGAACCGCAACTTACAGAAGGGGGCTTTGCCAAGATTCCGCTTCCCTCAAGGCTCACGTTGCTCCATCTATAATCTGCCGGTACTGAAGATGCTACGCCCAGGTGAGGAACTGTGGATAACGGAAGGTTGCTCCGACTGTTGGGCGATGCTCTCGGCTGGTCATAAGGCAATAGCCATTCCGTCGGCAACGCTCCTCAAGCCGCAGGACGTGGAGATTCTCTCAACTCTCAACTCGCAGCTCTCAACTCCGTTCCACATGTACCCCGACAAGGACGAACCTGGCGAACGGCTCTTCATGCAGCTGCAGAAACTCCTGCCTGACCTCGAGCATCATCAGTTGCCACCGGGCTGTAAGGACTTCAGCGACTACTATGTGAGTAGTGGTGGAAACAACAAAACCACCAAACAACAAAACCACCAAACAACAAAACCACCAAAACAATGAACACCGAATTCATAATACGCGCATACACGAAGAAGGAACTCGCTCTGATGTACTTCCCCGACAGCAATCCCCGGACGGCTGTCAACCACCTGATGGCATGGCTCCATCGCAACACCCAACTGTGGAGACAACTCCATGCCATCGGCTACAGTACTAACTGCAAATGCTTCACGCCACGGCAGGTACGCGCCATCGTGGAACTGTTGGGAGAACCGTAATGAGAAGATGTAAGGTTGACAGTTCAGGGATGAAGGAGGCTGCCTGAAAAAAAACTTTCAGAAAAAAAGTTCCGCTATCGCACACTAATGTCAGCCAACGCATAACCGGCACGGCAGCAAGTCGTATCTTTGCAATATGAAACAAGAGGCGTGAATGGCCCAAACACGGGCCCTGTTTGGCCCAAACGCGCACCGAGTTCATGCAAAACTTCTGTTTAACATTTTTTTAATCTTTAATTCATTATGGGATACATCCAGTACAAGATCTACAAGGACAAGCGCGTGAACGGCACCGGCCAGTACTATGGACGCGCCTTCCACAGCGAGACTCTCTCGCTCAGCGAACTCGCTGACCACATGTCGGCTCACAACACTCCTTACTCTGCAGGAACCATCCACGGCGTGCTCAAGGATATGGTGAGCTGCATCCGCGAACTGCTTCTCGACTCGAAGAAGGTGAAGCTCGATGACCTCGCCATCTTCTCGCTCGGACTGAGCACCTCCGGCGCCAACACGGCAGATGAGTTCACTCCAACCAAAAACATCAAGAAGGCTTACATCAATGCCCTAGGCACGGGTGAGTTCTCCAAGAAGCAGCTCGACATCGACGCTCACTTCAAGGAGGTGGAGGAATACAGCAAGTAGAGTATCTGCATGAAAGTACCCAGTTTCGGCTTCTATGGCTGAAGCTGGGTATCTTAGTTGAAAGAGGCGCGGCGTACCAGAGTCAAGCGCGGAGCTTCGCTTCTTCCGCTACCTCGTCACCGCCGAAACCGGAGCCGACTCCAATGCCGCCTGGCAATCCTACCTCGATACGGATACGCAGGCTATTGTTGACTTCCTCAAGCTTAACCTCCCAGATGTCGTGTCTAACCTTGTGGAGCAGCAGGTGGAGCAACGGATGGCCCTGTAGAAGCAGAAGATGACTTTGGAATATGAAAAGAAGGATGGGGTAGAAGCAGACCTTGAACGCTTGCGCATGAAAGTACAAAGTACAACGATACAGTCAGAAGAATGAGGCTGAAGATGCCGACTTTCAATCCCAAAGTCGGCGTCATAACTATAGATAGCCTTATGATCAAGGCCTAACGATATTAGATATTTTTGTAATCTATAAGCAACAAAAACCAAAAAGACGTTATTTTTGTTGTTTATACAAAATAAAATTCCATTTTTCGGAGCTAGTACATTATTGACAAAAGATTTGCGTATTTTCGGAGTTTTCTTATGAATAAATTTACGTATTTTAGAATATTTTGCCGCATAAAATTTGCGTAAAATGTTTTTTGTTATTACTTTTGCACCACAAATGGTAGTTATATGGAACGAATATTCAAAAGGAAACTGTATGATAGGCTCCTAGAATGGAAGCGAGTAAAGAACGGTAAGACCGCTATCTTGATAGAAGGAGCTCGTCGTGTCGGCAAGTCAACACTCGTAGAGACTTTTGCCAAGAAAGAATATGAATCATACCTGTTCATTGACTTCAACGAGGCGTCAGATGAGGTTAAGTCATTGTTCAACAATCTCATGAACAAAGATTTTATATTTCTGCAGTTACAGGCGCTATACAATGTGGTACTAAAACCTCGCAAGTCTGTGATAATATTTGACGAAGTGCAAAACTGTCCGTTGGCACGTCAGGCAATAAAATATTTTGTAAAGGATGGCCGTTACGACTATATCGAGACGGGTTCACTGATAAGCATCAAGAAGAACACGCAGAACATCACGCTCCCAAGTGAGGAAGAGCGCGTGACTCTTTTCCCTATGGACTATGAGGAATTCCGTTGGGCATTAGGCGACGAGGCCACGGTTCCACTTTTACGTACATTCTATGAGAGCAAGCTGCCCTTAGACAAGGCGCATCGAGATAAGATGCGCGATTTCCGTCTCTATATGCTGATAGGTGGAATGCCACAGGCGGTAAATGCCTATATCGAGACAAACAATTTCAGTCTTGTAGACAAAGAGAAACGTGGCATCATACAGATATACAGAGATGACTTCCAGAAACTTGATCCGAGCGGCCGCCTTGAAACGCTCTATATGGAGATTCCCTCACAGCTGAGTCAGACTAGCAATCGTTTCAAACCATACGCTGTACTTGGTGATGTTGACGATGACAAACTGATAGAGCTGATGAAAGACCTCGAGGACAGCAAGACGACGCTGTTCTCCTATCACTCCAATGATCCGAATGTCGGTATGTCGCTGACGAAGGACATCTCAAAGTACAAGATATTCTGTGCCGATACGGGACTGTTCGTAACACTTGCCTTCTGGGACAAGGACCATACTGAGAACGTCATCTATCAGAAGTTGCTCAACGACAAACTGAGCACCAACCTTGGTTATGTATATGAGAATATCATTGCCCAAATGCTGGCAACGGCAGGCAACAAGCTGTTCTATTACACATGGCCGAAGGATGCCACACATAATTACGAGATAGACTTCCTCCTCTCGCGAGGCTCAAAACTTCACCCTATTGAGGTAAAGTCATCGGGATACAATACCCATGCCTCACTTGATGCCTTCTGCGAGAAATTCTCACATATCATAGACAAGCGTTACCTTATCTATACAAAAGATTACCGTAAGGATAAGGAAACAATACTGCTTCCAGTATACATGACTTCATTCATATAATAACATTGTCTCATCTCTCCAAGGCAAGACAAAATCACAAGGAATTGATATAATGAGGCTGAAGATGCTGGCTTTCAGTCTCTCATCTAACACCTTGGAGGTTTGTCAAAGACCAAGAATCCGTATTCTTACTACCAAGTTTATGAAAATGACCATAGCAAGAGGTGTGAAAAGTTGAATTTCGTTAGTAAACCAGCGGAAAGTGAATTGTTTTTGGTAGTTCCCGCAGATTTATGCACGAAATTTATTATCTTTGCACCAGATTTGGTGTGTCACGAGAATGATTTGCTCAGAGATTGGCTATCAAAGAGCGTTCATTCGTAACTTCACAAGAGATGGTGGTAGGCCCACCGCATTCGGAGTGCAGACTCTGATTGCAAACCACTTCATGCTGCTATGAGGGAAACTGATTGGTAGTGAACGATGACTGAAAGCGGTGCCATGAGCACTGCAAGGTATGTTGCAAGGAGGTGAATGCAAGTGAACCTTCGATGAGGTATCGTTAGCAAAAAGTAAGTCACATCAAAACCAAGGAACCAATTTGCCTTAGGGATGACGACAGAAGAAAATCTGCTTACTGGCTGTCGGGTGTGCGGTATAGAGAAGGCACGACCTTGCAACAGGCTCTTGAGAGGAACGTGAGAAGTCGGCACGGAATGCCAAGGGAAAATGACGAAAGCGCAGACACGCAAGTCAGAAAGTACCGATGTCCGTGTCGGTGGCGGACCACCCCGTAGTAGTGTAGAAACCTTTGTAATGAAGGCGGAGCGAAGGAGGTGGCGTGTTAGCCGAAACATTATGTTCAACTTGTAAACAACAAGGAGGAATCAGATGTCAGAAGCAAAACCTTTTGTTATAGACAAATGGGCAGTGTACAACGCGTACGAGAAGGTAAAGCAGAACAAAGGCAGTGCGGGCATAGACAAGGTGTCGTTGGAGCAGTATGAAAAGAAACTCTCGATGAACCTCTACAAACTATGGAACCGCATGAGTTCAGGCACATACTTCCCAAAGTCAGTGAAGCTCGTAGAAATACCTAAGGCAAACGGAGGCACACGACCTCTTGGCATACCAACGGTAGAAGACCGAGTAGCACAGATGGTGGCAGTGATGGCAATAACCGAGCGCCTTGAACTGATATTCCATCAAGACTCGTATGCATATCGCCCAAACCGCTCTACACATGATGCCATAGCCGTGGCTCGCCAAAGGTGTATGCGGTATTCATGGGTGTTGGATATGGATATCAGCAAGTTCTTCGATACCATCGACCATGAACTGCTGATGAAAGCAGTCCGACTACATGTCAGTGAAAAGTGGATACTCCTCTACATCGAGCGATGGCTCAAAGTCCCTTATGAAACAAAGGACGGAAAGATAATTGAACGAGACAAGGGAGTACCGCAAGGCTCCGTAATAGGCCCCGTATTGGCAAACCTATTCCTCACATACGTATTCGACTTGTGGATGCAGAAGTACTATCCGAACATCCCCTTCGAGCGATATGCAGATGATACGATATGCCACTGCGAGAGTCAGCAACAAGCAGAAGACCTCAAAACCGCCCTCGTAAAGCGGTTTGAAGACTGCAAGTTGAAACTCAACGAAGAGAAGACAAAGATAGTCTATTGTAAGGATAGTAACCGAAGAGGTGACTATGCAGAAACGCAATTCGACTTCCTTGGCTACACCTTCCGAGGACGAGCTGCAAGGAACAGAAAGACCCATCAAGTCTTTACGGGATTCCTACCCGCCATGAGCAAGAAATCCATGGAAAGGAAGAAGGCAGAAATCAAGGAATGGAAATTCCTTCGAAACTACCACCTTGACATAGAAACCATAGCCGTGGAAATGGAAGACTCCGTAAGAGGATGGATTACCTATTACACGAAATTTGGAAAGACAGAGTTCTACAAACTCATGAACTATCTGAACCATCGTATAATATGTTGGACAAGGAGAAAGTACAGACGCTTCAAGGGCAAGAAGTCAAAAGCCCAAGAATGGTTAGTGCAACTCTCTGCGTCAAAGGACTGGCTGTTCTACCATTGGCGCGTTGGATATGCACCATACAGATACATCGCAAAGAATGAAGATTATAAACTATAAAACAAAGAGTTAACACGAAGAGCCGTGTGATGGGAGACTGTCAAGCACGGTTCCGTGAGAGGGGAGGGTGAAAGTCCCTCTTCCTACTCGACCAAACAAAGTAACTTATGCTAATAGGTAGAGACAAAGAAAAACAGATACTGTTGGGGGCTCTCAAGGAAGAGTACTCGCAGTTTGTTGCAGTATATGGCAGACGCCGTGTGGGCAAGACATTCCTTATCAGGGAGTCATTCGATTACAAGTTCGACTTCCAGTTTACGGGTGCTGCTAAGATGACTGCACGTAAGCAGTTGGTGCGCTTCCGTCGTACCCTGAAGGAGCATGGACAGAAGGATACACCGGAACTGACAAACTGGGGTGATGCCTTCAGCGAACTGAAACGGCTTATCAGCAACATGCCTGAGGGTAAGAAGGTCATCTTCCTTGACGAACTGCCATGGATGGATGCTCCACGCTCGGGCTTCTTGTCAGAACTGGAGTCCTTTTGGAATGGCTGGGCATCGGCTCGTAAGGACATCGTCTTCATTGTTTGTGGCAGCAGCACGTCATGGATGGTGAAGAAGATAATCAAGAACAAAGGCGGGCTGCACAACCGTCTGAATCATCGTATATCACTAAAGCCATTCTCTCTGGGGTTATGCGAGAAATTGGCAGAGTCACGAGGATTGGTGCTTAACCGCAAGCAGATGCTTGAAGCATATATGGTCTTTGGCGGAGTGCCTTATTACTGGAGCCTGTTGCAAAAAGGCGCGAGCATCACGCAGGAGATAGACCGACTGATATTCTCACCCGACGGCGAACTGCACGATGAATTTGAGATGCTCTATGCTTCGCTATTCAAGAAGCCAGAGCCTTATATCAAGGTCATAGAACTGTTGGCAAAGAAGAAGATGGGGATGACACGCTTGGAACTTCTGGCAGCGAGTGGACTGGAGGATAATGGTGCCTTCTCTGACATACTGAAAGACCTTGAGTGGTGCGGGTTCATCCGCAGTTACAGCATGATGGGCTACAAGACAAAGTCTGAGATATTCCAGTTGATAGACCATTACACCTTATTTTATTATGAGTACATCGACGGCACTCGTCAAGGCTCTAATTATTGGAAAACCATGTTAGGCTCTCCGAAATACAATACGTGGTGCGGCCTTGCCTTTGAGCGAGCATGTCTGTGGCACGTTGACCAGATAAAGCAGAAACTTGGCATCAGCGGAATACTCACCAACGAATATGCATGGCGCTGTCAGCCAGACGAGAAGACGGGACAACGCGGAGTGCAGATAGACTTGCTGATAGACCGCAGCGACGTCATCATAGACCTTTGCGAGATGAAGTATTCTAATGACACCTACGCCATAACTCCTGACTATGCAGCAGAGTTATCGCGCAAGCGAAGTGTCTTCCAAGCCGTAACCGAAACGAAAAAGGCAATCCACACCGTGATGGTGACAACAGATGGCCTAAAGCAAAACGAGCAGTCGGGCGACATCCAGGCCGAAGTCACCTTAGATGATTTGTTCAACTTATAGACTATCACAACATAGTTTCGCAAAGATTTGATAAGATGCCATAAGTCGTCCGTCGGCAGCATTTATCAATCGTTATCAAGTCTTTCGGAACTTTACCAAATCCTTGGCACGTTCTTCGCAAAGCTCAGGCGCGGAGGTGAACTTGTCATAACCGTTCGTAATGCTATGATTATCAACAATGTGCTACTTCGAGGATGTGAAGTAAAGTGCAAGCCGAGAGGAATGGTGCTTGCTTGAATTTCCGAGGCGCAGCCTTTACTCGAGCGATGGCTCAAGTAACTGACGTTTCCCACATCTGGAGTACATGTATAAGTTGTAAATTAATATTAGCGTAAGCTTTTCCATCTATATAATTGAGGTGGGAAAGTTTAGTTACTTATCACACCCCATTCGGGGGACTTCCTGATAAATATCTACACGTTCGTGTTTTACCGGACAGCAATAAAAAGAAAATAATTGCCTAAATAAAATGCCCTCCCTTTGTGGGAGAGCATTTGTTGTTAGATATGAATAGTGTATGTGGAGTCGGTTATTCGATGCCTTGCATCATCTTCTTCAGAAGAGGACAGAGACAGAAGAGAAGTACTGATGCTGCACCTGCCATAATAGCGAAGAGCGTGAAGAAATCGGTCAGGGTAGCTATCTCGAATCCACAGAATGATGATGGTGCTTTGCCTGCTACAGGGAGCAGCGTGGCCAGTTTGCCGGCAAGGATGTTACTTGCAGCATTCGACATGAACCATACGCCCATGAGAAGTGATGCAAGACGCGCTGGAGACAGCTTGTTGACCATAGAGAGGCCGATAGGAGAGAGGCTCAGTTCACCGAGTGTGTGAATGAAATACAGGGCGAAGAGCCACCACATAGAAGCCTTTGCTGTGCCTGTCACGCCATTAGTGCCGAAGGCGATGACTACATAACCGAGAGCAAGGAGTCCAAGACCGAGTGCCTGCTTCATTGGAGATGCAGGTTCGAGCTTGTACTTTGCGAGTGTCTCCCATAGTGTTGCCATGACAGGAGCGAAGCAGACAACGACGATAGGGTTGATGCTCTGGAACCATGTAGTAGGCATCTCCCACTGGCCGATATGGCGGTCACACTGCTGGTCGGCGAAGATGGTGAGTGACGAGCCTGCCTGCTCGAATGCTGACCAGAAGAAGATGACGAAGACAGCGATGATATAGATGACACCGATACGCATCTTCTCAACGGTTGTAAGGCCTTTATCTGTAATGATGAATACAGGGAGTGCTATGGAGATGGCGTAGATAGCGGCAGAGATATAGTCGTTGAAGTTTTCTACGTCGAGTGAGAATGCGATGAAGAGTCCTATTGCGAGAATAAGGCATCCGAAGAGTCGGATAGGTGAGTTCTTGACTTCCTTTGCAGGAGCAGCATTTGACTCTGCTGCCTTTTCTGCTGCTTCCTCATCTTTCTGGTGACGCAGTTCGGACTCAGAGGGTGCGAGACCGATGAGAAGACCTTCCGGCGTCTGGAGGTATTTCTTCTTGCCCCATACAAAGACGAGGACAGAGATGACCATTGCGATGCCGGCACAAAGGAAGCCCCACTTGAATGCTCCAGGGTTGGACCAGTTACCTTTAGAAGCGACAGTACCGCAGATCAGCGGTGCGATGAGGGCACCGGTGTTGATACCCATATAGAAGATGGTGAATGCAGAGTCCTTGCGATGGTCGGTTGGCTCATAGAGGTCGCCCACCATTGTACTGATATTTGGCTTGAAGAAACCGTTGCCGATGATGAGGGCAGCGAGGCCGGCAAACATGAGGTAGAGTGAGAATGTGTTGTTGACCTGTGCGCTGATGAGTCCGCCTTCAGAGAAGATTGACTGCTGTACGAAGCATGCAGAGGTAAACATGAGGAACTGTCCGATAGCCATGATGATACCGCCCACGATGATGGAACGGTTGTTGCCCCAATAGCGGTCGGCTACCCAGCCACCGAGAAGTGGGGTGAGATATACGAGTCCTGTGTAAGAACCGTAAATCTGACTTGCATCAGCGCTGTTGAAGAAGGCTGCTACAAGATACAGAACGAAGAGCGCACGCATGCCGTAGTAGCTGAAGCGCTCAGCCATCTCTGTGAGGAAGAGAAGGTAGAGACCTTTTGGATGTCCTGATTGTGCCATATTATTGTTTTTTTTTTGTTTGTTGTCTTTTTAGTTTTGGATTTTATTGTGAGTCGGTGACTCACAAAACGGGACTTTGCTCCGTTATTATATAGAGCCGGTGACTCACAAAACGGAACTTTTTAGAGTCGGTGACTCACAAAACGGGACTTTGCTTGTCCTTTTTACTTTAGGTACTTGTCGAGCCACTCGAAGAATGTGCGCTGCCAGAGGATGCCGTTCTGTGGTTTGAGTACCCAATGGTTCTCATCAGGGAAGATGAGCAGTTCGGCATCTATGCCACGCATGCGTGCAGCATTGAAAGCTCCGAAGCCCTGGTTGGCATTGATGCGGTAGTCCTTCTCTCCGTGTATGCAGAGGATAGGTGTGTCCCACTTGTCGACGAACTTATGTGGTGAGTTCTCGTATGTTCGTTTTGCACGTGCTGTAGCATCCTTGTTCCAGTAAGCATCATCGTACTCCCAGTTGGAGAACCAAGACTCTTCCGTGTCTGTGTACATAGACTCGAGGTTGAAAGCGCCGTCGTGAGCGATGAAAGCCTTGAAGCGCTTGTCGTGATGACCTGCGAGATAGTAAACGGAGAAACCTCCGAAGCTGGCTCCTACACAACCGAGCTTGTCCTTGTCGACGTAAGGAAGAGTGCAGGCATCGTCAATGGCAGAGAGATAGTCCTTCATGCATTGACCTGTCCAGTCACCGGAAACCTCCTCGTTCCATTCTGTACCGAAGCCAGGGAGGCCACGACGGTTAGGTGCTACTACGACGTATCCGTTAGCTGCCATTATCTGAAGGTTCCAGCGATATGACCAGAACTGGCTTACGGGACTCTGTGGACCTCCTTCGCAGAAAAGTAGGGTAGGGTACTTCTTGCTGGCATCGAAGTGTGGTGGCAGTACAATCCATACAAGCATGTCTTTGTTGTCGGTAGTCTTGACCCAGCGCTCCTCTACCTTGCCCAGGGAGAGTTGCGAGAGGATGTTGCTGTTCTCTTTGGTCAGAGGCGATGCTTCAGACAGCTTGACGGACTTGGTAAAAGTATTTTCACCCTTTGCCTTTACAGCCTTGGGAGGAGTTACCATGTATATATCGTCAGGGGCAGAGAGACTGTGGCGTGTCGCTATGATGTTGGTGGTATTGCCAAGCATCTGCAATGATCCGAAGTCGGCTTTGTCATTCGTTATCTGCTCCACGTTGCCATTGAGGTTGGTGCGATACATATTCTCGCATCCATGCCATACACCTATATAATATAAGGTACGGGAGTCTGGAGCCCAACAGTAATCGTCTACGTTGGAATCGAACGCTTCTGTAACGTATTTCTTCTTACCATCAGCAAGTGTGTAGATGCAGAGGCGGTTGCGATCAGACTCATAACCGTCGCGCTTCATGCTCTGCCACGCGATGTATTTACCGTCAGGTGAGAATTTCGGGTTAATGTCGTAGCCGAGGTTCAGGTCATGGGAAGCAATGGTGTTGCTTCCAGCGGAACCATTCTCATTAACTTGTTTCTCCTGATTATTTACCTCTTGGTTGAGCATAGACTTGGTGTAGTCTATGGTTGGAGCCTTGTAGTCAGATGGTTTGCAAAGATTCTTTGTTGTGCCGCTCTCAATGTTGTAGAGGAAGATATCGGTGTCGGTAGATACTGCATAGTCACGACCGGTCTTCTTTCGGCAAGTGTATGCAATCAGCTTAGAGTCGTTGCTCCATGCCAGCTGCTCCGTTCCTCCGAAAGGTTCTCCCGGGCACTCGTACGGTTCACCGTTGAGGATGTCCTTGACGGCAGACTTACTGCTATCAATAGTGTCGTCTTGGCCTACTGCAGCCAGGAAAGGATGCTGTATGCTCTCCACGTAGTGATCCCAATGGCGGTACATCAAGTCGGTTATCTTCCTGCCAGTTGCCTTAGGCAGATCTTCCGGGTTCTTCTGGATAATCTCGTTGAATGGGAGTGACTTGATGAGGATGACCTTCTTACCGTCAGGCGAGAAGATGAAGCCCTCGATGCCGTCCTTGTCATTGGTGAGCTGCCTGCGGCCTGTACCGTCAGCATTCATTGACCATATCTGGCCGCCCGTGATGAATGCTAAGCGTTTGCCGCCATCTATCCAGGCAGGGTCCGTTTCGTTTTCGGCAGAAGAAGTGAGCAGGCGGTTGTCGGAACCGTCCGCATTCATAACGTAGATCACATGGTGTGAGGAATTCTCCTTCACGCTATAGTAAGCCACGGTGTAAGCTATCTGCTTACCGTCAGGTGAAGCAGTTACGCTGCCTATGCGTCCCATGGCCCACAGGGCTTCGGGAGTCATAAGGTCATTGGTAAGAACAATATCGCTCTTGCCGATGTTTACTTTTGCATCAGCAGGAGCGATAGTCAATGTTGTTGCCATAAGGGCAGTAAATAGGATATTCTTAAACATAGGTTAGGCTTTACTCTCCACGTAATGCTCTGTTCTTGCGCTCAAGTTCTTCGCGCTTCTTTCTCAGTTCCTCCGCTTCCTTCTGCATAGCCTGCATGCGGGCAGCGAGTCCTGACATCTTACGGTTAGGGTTAGCCTTGTTCTCCTTGCGCTTTGCCTCGAGGATAGCAAGAAGCTTCTCGTCGTTGGTAGTCTTGCGCAGAGTCCACATGATAGCTGCTGAGCAGAAGAGTGAGATGAAGTAGTAGAAGTTAAGACCTGACGAGTAGTCATTGAACATGAAGAAGAACATCAGCGGCATGAGGAACATCATCCACTGCATCATCTTCATCTGTTCAGCCTGCTGACCTACCATCTGATCACGCTGCTGACGCATTGTGAGCCAAGAGTAGATAAGGTTGGCGCCACAGAAGAGAATACATGTGAGTGAGAGGTGGTCGCCAATGAGCCAGATATTATTGCCCCATTCGATGATAGGATCGTAAGTAGAGAGGTCGTCCATCCAGAGGAAAGACTGTCCGCGAAGCTGGATAGCGTTAGGTACGAAGTTGAACATCGCAATCCAGATAGGCATCTGTATAAGCATAGGCAGACAGCCTGAGAGCGGACTTACTCCATACTCGGAATAGAGCTGCATCATAGCCTGCTGCTTCTGCATCTGGTCCTCCGGCTTGTCATACTGCTTTGTGGCCTCGTCAAGTTTCGGACGGAGTACACGCATCTTGGCACTTGACATATAGCTCTTCTTTACCATAGGGAAGGTGATAACCTTGAGGAGAAGAGTGATGAGGATAAGAACTACGCCCATAGGGATAGCCATTCCGGTGAGCCAGTCGAATACATAGAGAGTGAACCAGCGGTTGATATAGCGGAAGAGAGGCCATCCGAGATATACGAGGCGCTCCATTTCGAGATCCTTGCCGAATGTGGATTCTTCCTCTACGCTCTGGAGGAGACGGAAGTCATTAGGACCATAATAGAACTCGAACTGTGTCGGAGTCTTGCCAGTAGGGTCGAGGAATGTCTTCATCTTTGCCTCGTACTGCTTGAGGTATCCGCTGCCCTTCATCTGAGGAACAGAAGTCATGAGCGAGTTCTCTTCGAAATCGTTCTTCGAAATCATTACAGCAGAGAAGAACTGGTTCTTGAAGGCTACCCAGTCAATCTTGTCCTCGACAGGTTCGTCAGTCTTCTCACTTGTCTCATTGATATAGTCAGTTCCTCCGTCAGCCTCATGGTAGGTGAGGGTTGCATATCGGTTTTCGAATGTGAAGCCCTTCTCCTGCTGGCGGTTTCTGTCTTTCCAATCGATGCTGACGGTATTGGTGTTAGGAGCAAAATGTCCCGACATCCCGTTGACGGCAATGGAACAATCCACGAGGTAATCCTTGCCGAGAGTGTATGTCAAAGTGATGTTCTTGCCATTCTGCTCTCCTGCAACAAAAGTGACCTTGTTACCCTGAACTTTGCAGTCGTTGAAGTAGAGGTCAGAGGTGTTGATATTGTTTTCTTTTGTAGCAATGATATAATTCAGCGACTGGTCCTTGCCTTCGAAAAGGGTTACGTCCTTATTGCCGTTGCAGTCTTTGAAATTCTTGATGACAGCCTTGGTGACAACAGCGCCCTTTGTAGAGAATGTGAGGGCGATCTTGTCGTTTTGCAGTACAATGTCCTTAGCCTGTCCGGAAAGGGCAGAATAGAGAAGTGAAGTGCTGTCCTGCATAGCCTGTGCCTCAGCTTGCTTTTTAGCAGCCTCAGCTTGCTTTTGTGCAAGTTCCTGCTTCTGCTTTGCAACAGCAGCGATGGAGTCTTGTCTTGCAGCTTCTGCAAGTTGTTCGTCCGAAGGACGTGTGTACCAAGTGAAGCCGAAGAGTACGGCAGCTATCAATACGAAGCCGATGATGGTATTCTTATCCATTTTTTTTCTTTTTGCTCAAAGTTGTATGTAGCTTTGAGCCTTGCCTGTTGTTTATGGGTTATTATTTCTTGTTTTCGATTGCTGTCTTGATGAAGTCGAGGAAGAGAGGGTGCGGTTTGAGCACGGTGCTCTGGTACTCTGGGTGGAACTGCGTGCCAACGTACCACTTGAGTCCTGGTATTTCCACAATCTCGATGAGGTCAGACTCAGGGTTACGTCCTACGCATTTCATTCCATTGCGCTCGAACTCCTGTATGTAGTCATTATTGAACTCATAGCGGTGGCGATGGCGCTCCTGTATGTTCTCCTTTTTATATATATCGAAGACGCGGCTGCCTTGCTTGAGTACGCATTCGTAAGCACCGAGTCGCATTGTGCCGCCCATATTGGAGATGTTCTTCTGATCCTCCATGATGTCGATGACGTTGTGCTCCGTCTTCTCGTCCATCTCACGGCTGTTGGCATCAGCATATCCGAGAACGTTGCGTGCGAATTCGATAACCATCATCTGCATGCCGAGGCAGATGCCGAATGTAGGGATATCGTTCTGACGGGTATATTTGGCAGCGATAATCTTTCCCTCGATGCCACGCTGTCCGAAACCAGGGCAAATCATAATGCCGTCCTGTCCGGCGAGCATTTCAGCAACGTTTTCTTCTGTGATTTTCTCAGAGTTGATGTAAGTGATGACAGTCTTACGGTCATTGTATACACCAGCATGCAGGAGCGACTCGCGTATAGACTTATAAGCATCCTGAAGGTCATACTTGCCTACGAGACCGATGCGTACTTCTTCTGTAGCATTGCGACGGCGGTCGAGATAAGATCTCCAAGGTCCGAGAGCAGGAGTCTCGCCTACAGGTATGTCGAGCTTGCGCAGTATGGCTGCGTCAAGTCCCTGCTGCTGCATGCTTACCGGTACTTCGTAGATGCTTGGCAGGTCTTCGCTCTGGACTACGCATTCGAGGTCAACATTACAGAATGAAGCTACTTTCTTACGTATGCCGTCAGACAGATGCTTCTCTGTTCGCAGTACGAGGATGTCAGGCTGTATGCCCACAGACTGCAGTTCCTTTACGGAGTGCTGCGTAGGTTTTGTCTTGAGTTCACCAGCCGCCTTGAGATAAGGCACGTAAGTAAGGTGCACATTGATTGCGTTGCGACCAAGTTCCCATCTGAGTTGTCGGATAGCTTCAAGGAACGGAGCGCTCTCGATGTCGCCGATGGTACCGCCTATTTCGGTGATGACAAAGTCATAGTGGCATTTCTGTCCAAGGAATTTGATGCAACGCTTTATTTCGTCGGTGATATGAGGAACCACCTGAATGGTCTTGCCCAGGTAGTCGCCGCGGCGTTCCTTGTCAATGACAGCCTTGTATATTCTGCCGGTGGTCATGGAGTTCGCCTTTGTGGTCTGTATGCCGGTGAATCGCTCATAATGACCAAGGTCGAGGTCGGTCTCCATACCGTCAACTGTAACATAGCAT
>R12__coassemble_194_pt1 | contig 24832 bp, 13 predicted proteins | sample R12__metabat2_high_PE_039 | metagenome-assembled genome bin R12 | reverse complement strand
ACTGCCATGTCTCCCTCTCAAAGACCATCTACGACACCATCGTCGGCAACATAGAACCCACCACAGGCCTCTACACCGCAGCCAACCAACTCACGGAAGAGGCAAATCAACTCATTGCCTATGCCGCCATGCTCTTCTGTGGTTACATCAATGCCGCCACCGACTACAAAGAATCCATCTACGCCGGCGGTGACAGCGGCAACACCGTCGGTTGGCGCAAGAAAGACGACGAGGACGACATCGCCTTCGCCCGTCGCTGCGCCAAGGAATCCTCCCGCTGCATGAAACCGAGGTACGGAAGGAGACGTGGTAGATGATTGTTAGGTGGGTTCTATTAATTCCCACCGTAATGTTTAACTAATTTGTGGATATTGACGTTTTGCCATCTTTCGGTTTCTTTTCGGCTCAAACTGTCAACTCTTTCGGTCGTTATGCCCGCATAACTCCTTCAAGAAGTTTACACTTTGACCTCGAAAATAAACTCGAAATCTGTCAAAGCGAATTAATAGAACCCACCATTAATGATTAACGTTGTCTATATTGTTTCATGCTTCTATAATCTTATGTAACAGCCTGACTATCCGCACACCATGACATCCTGCTCAAATGTCTCAGGAGAGATGGCACGCTGCCTCATCACTGACCGATAGTTGTATATGGTCTGTGTTGAGTAGAACAGCAGGGTTGCTATCTTCTGCGTGTCAGTCACGCCAAGGCGTATGAGTGCCATGATGCGCAGCTCGTTGGTGAGTAGCTCGCCGTTTTTCAGTGTTATCTGCTGGTCGGGCTGCAGGAGTGCGTTGAAATTATTGACGAAGTCTGGGTAGAGAGTGAGGAATGCCTTGTCGAAGTTCTGAAAGAATTCAAGTGTGTCGACATCCTTTGTGCGATTCTGGTGCAGCAGTGTCGGCAGGTCGTCAAACTGTCGTGCCTTGACCTTGCGCTCTATAGTGCGGTGGAACTTATTGTACTTGTCAATATATGCGGCACAGAGCTCGATGAACAGCGATACATACTTCTCGCGCACGTTGTTTGTCTCCTTCAGATTGTCATTGGCTGCTGCCAGCTCAGTGTTCATGGCATTGAGACGGTTGTTCATTGCGGTGAGGTCTTCGTTGAGCTTTATTCGTATGCGGCGCTGAGCCTTTAGTTTCTGATTGCTATGGTAGATGTACCATGCCAGCACGAGCAGCAGCAACACGAAGATTGTAGCAACAATGATGATGATTGTCTGTCCATGTTTGACACGCTGCTCATATTCCTGATACTTTACAACGACAGGAGGGAACTTACGTGCTATCTCAGTCAGTCGCAGGCGGTTATTATAGAAGACAGCATCCTCGAGTGAACAGAGCAGATACTTGTTGGCACGTGACATGTCGTGGCATTGTGTCGCCAGGAATATTGCCAGTTCCTGCATGGCCATATTCTCCTTCAGCGGTATCTTCTGGTCGGCAATGGCAGAGAGTATCATGTATTTTTCAAACTGGTCCCATTTCTTCTGCTCGCGTCCTACGAGAGCCATGGAACATGTTATGCTGGCATAGCGTCGTGAGAGAGGTGACATACGTTCTATGCCGAGTTCATATTGTTGCTCGGCTTTTGCAAACTGCTTGTGACTCCAGTAGTGTTCGCCCATCCAGTAGTAGTAATCAACATCATTACGTGGCACGACAGTAATCATGGAGTCATTGTATGCACGCACCAATTCCTGATAGTGTGTGGCTATCTCGTCGTTTGTTACATAAGCACTCCATGTGATATAGAGCCATCGGCAGTTCTCATAGTACAGCCGATATGTAGCCGTCGTGAATGTTGACTTGTCAAGGTGTGTCAGAATGTTATGTGACTGATCGAAGAAACCTGATGTCGCCAGCAGCGCCGATTTGTTTATTGCAGCCTCGTTAATATGTTCATTGTTATGCATGCGCACGGCTATGTCACAAAGAATATCAACATACTTACGTGCAGAGTCAGCTTTGTAGGCCAGATACTCGTTGAATATCTGGTTGTAAGTCTGGTAGCGCGCCTCATCGGTATCGTTTCCTTTCAGCTGGCTTTCCAGCAGACGGATGCTTTTCTCTTTGCTTGCCATATACTCACTGCGGTGAGTCATGGCATCGTCTAAGGCTGCATAGCGCTCGTCACGGCTGCCGGTACAGGCTGATAGCACGGCAAGCAACAATAGACATGATGTCATACCTTGGACAATGTGGTTATGGAGGTTATGTGATAGCATAATTGTTAATAAGAAAGTTAGATGGTTGCAAAGGTAGCAATTTCTCAGCAAACTACCAAATAAAACAATTAAAATGTGTTGATAAAAGTGTTTTAATTGTCTAAAATACCATTATTCTTGATTTACTAAAATCATCTTGTTCGTAAAACGTAAGTTCTTGATAATCAATTTAAGTAAGCGCAAAACGTCTTACTTAATATTTACCAAATTATTACTTGGTGTTGATTTGCGGTAATTAAAACTGTAACTTTGCAATCGTATTTAAGAATTATAATAGGTTTTCAAAGATTTAAGTTAGTTGGTTAGTTAGTTATTATTAATTTCGCGGGTATTAGTTTTTAGGTAGAGAGATTGTTTTTAAGGATAACACATACAACCACCACAAGGAAGCGGTTGCTCACGTAGTAAACACATATTTATAATATAACAAACTAAAATCAAACTACATGTTAACAGTAAAGCGATTCATGCTGATGCTGGTCCTCATCTCAGGATTCACATTGTCAGCACTGGCTCAGAGCCAGATTAAAGGAACCGTGCTCCAGAAGTCCGATCAGGAACCAATCATTGGAGCCAGTGTCGTAGTGTCTGCAACGAAAGCCGGCGGTGTCACCGACATTGACGGCAATTTCTCTGTGAAGGCAAATATCGGTGATGAGATTGTCATTTCATCGGTAGGCTTCAAGTCGCAGACCATCAAAGTTAAGGATTCTTCTCCGCTCACCATTCTTCTTGCCGAGGACAACGAGCTTCTCGACGAAGTTGTTGTAGTAGGTTATGGCACACAGAAGAAAGCCAACCTCACCGGTTCAGTATCATCGGTTGACTCAAAAGACCTCGGCAACCGTGCTCTCACATCAGTTGCCATGGGCCTTGAAGGTAAGATGGCCGGTGTTCAGATTAAGAACAATACAGGTCGTCCAGGTGTTGACGACAGCGACAATGCCATCCGCATCCGTGGTACCGGTACATTCAACAACGCCTCACCTATGATTATCGTTGATGGTATGGAGAGTACGATGTACAACCTTGATCCTAACGACATTGAGTCAATCTCTGTCTTGAAGGATGCTGCCTCTGCTGCCATCTATGGTTCAAAGGCTGCCAACGGTGTCATCGTTGTCACTACAAAGCGCGGTAAGGTCGGTAAGTCACAGATCAGCTACGCCGCTACTTTCGGCTGGAGCAAACCAACTAACCTTGCAAAGTACTGCAGTTCTGCAGACTATGCACGCCTTACCAACGAGGCATATACCAATGAAGGTAAGACAGCTCCTTACTCACAAGAGGACATCACACTCTTCGAGAACGGCACCGATCCTTACGGACATCCTAACACCGACTGGTACGGACTCATGTATCAGGGCAGTGGTTTCCAGATGACACATAACGTCAATGTCTCAGGTGGTAGCGAGGCTGTACGCTACATGGCATCTGCCGGCTACACCGACCAGGATGGTATCATGAAGAACTATGGCAACAACAAATACAACATTCGTCTGAACCTCGATGCCAATGTCACCAAGCGTCTGGAGGCATCGTTCAGCATGGCTTACACACGTGAGGATATCACACAGCCAACAGGTCCTAATGGTAACAACCAGGACTACCTGCTCTATCTGCTGACAAAGCTCTCGCCAATGGTTGTCAATCAGTATGAGAACGGTGACTATGGCTACATCGGTGATGGTAACCCTATTGCGTGGATTAACAACAACTCTCTTTGCAACCAGACACGTAACAACCTCTCCATCATCGGTTCGTTGAAATATACTATCCTCTCTGGTCTTACATTCAAGGTTATGTCAGCATATAAGGCATACAGCGGTGAGACACATGACATGCACAAAGCATGTAAGTATGTGGCAAGTTCTGACTACGTTCAGGGAACTGTTGACAAGTTGACAGAGAGTCTCTATTCTGACTATCGTTTCAACAACGACTTCATCCTCGAATATACCAAGACCTTCAACAAGGCACACAACGTACACGCCATGGCAGGTTACCACACAGAGTTCTTCCGTGACCACAGTATCAGCGCCTATCGTGACGACTTCGCCAACAGCGAACTCTACGAGCTGAATGCTGCCAGCACTGCCAACCAGCAGGCCAGCGGTACCCGTAACACTTTGTCCATGCTCTCATGGTTCGGCCGTGTCAACTACGACTACCTTGGCCGTTACCTCTTCGAGGCCAATCTCCGCTACGATGGCACATCACGTTTTGCTGACGGTCACCGTTGGGGTGCATTCCCTTCAGTCTCTGCAGGCTGGCGCTTCTCTGACGAGAAGTTCTGGCAGCCACTGTCAAATGTCATCGACAATGCTAAACTGCGTGTCTCATGGGGCCAGCTCGGTAACCAGGACATCGCAGGTTACTATCCTACAGTCTCAACACTGACACTCGGTGTCAACTACGCCTTCAATGGCTCTATTGCTTCAGGTGCAGCCACACAGACCGCTGTCAACAAGAACCTCAAGTGGGAGGCAACAACAACATGGGGCGTTGGTCTCGACCTTGACTTCTTCAACCATCTGAATGTCATCCTCGACTACTACAACAAGACCACCAACGGCATTCTTATGACCGTCAACACCCCTGTCACCTTCGCACTCTCTGACTATTATGACAATGTCGGCAAGGTACGCAACCAAGGCTTCGAGCTGTCGCTCAACTATCACGCCCGCTTCGGACAGGTAGGCTTCACTGCCGGTGGCAACTTCTCTTACAACGTCAACAAGATTCTCAGCATGGGTGAGGGCGGCGACCAGTATATTGAAGATACCAATGGTGCCGTATATGCAATCATGCGTGAGGGTTCTGCAATAAACAGCTTCTTCGGGTACAAGACCGACGGCTACTTCCAGAGCGAGGAGGAGATAAAGGCTACATACCCTAACGGCTGGACACAGCTGGGCGGCAAGGATCCTCAGCCAGGCGATCTGAAGTACGTCGATGTCAATGGCGATGGCAAACTTGATGCCAATGACCGCTGTGTTCTTGGCTCATGGAGCCCAAGCTATACCTTCGGCTTCAACATCGGTGCTGATTGGAAAGGCATAGACATCACCGCTAACTTCCAGGGTGCAGCAGGTGTCAAGGGTTATGTCACACGAGAGGGTATAGGTTACATTAACGGTGATACCTCAAAGCCTTCTGAGCTGTGGCTCGACCACTGGACTGCCGACAATCCTAATGCTGCCATGCCACGTCTCATCACAGGCATGGAAGGCTGGAGTATGCCAACAACGACCAGCGACAAGTGGACACAGAACGCCAGCTACCTGCGTCTTAAAACTCTGCAGATAGGCTACACTCTGCCTAAGTCATGGCTCAACAAGCTGAGCATTGATAACGTCCGTATCTTCTATACTGCTGAGAATCTCTTCACCATCACCAACTTCATGCGTGGCTACGACCCTGAGGCTCCTATCACAGCAGACAACATGAAGGGTAATTACTATCCGCAGATTAAGACTCACTCTTTCGGCCTCAATGTCACTTTCTAAATTGACAGGCTAAATCATTTACAAGAATAACGCTATGAAACGATTAATATCAAAGCACAATATCGCCAAAGCAGTCTTTGGCATGTCATTGGGCATTGTTGCCCTGACCTCATGCTCAGGCGACTTCCTTGACCGAATACCAACAGATGCCGTGTCATCAAACATCTTCTGGAAGACAGAGACCGATGCCGACCTCGCACTCACCGGCTGCTACCGTCAGCTCTACAGTCCTTACCGTCCTGAGGAGCGTTGGTTCTGGGACACTGCCAGCGACAATGCTTTCTGCTATCACAACAACAAGGACTGGCGTGCCATAGGCAACGGCACAATGGCTTCTGCCGGCGTCAGCGTACACAACTACTTCACATACATCGAGCTGCGTACCTGCAATGAGTATCTGAAGATGGAGAACACCATCAACTTCACGACTGAGGAGAAGCGCCAGCAGTATCGCGATGAGGTACGCATCATACGTGCCCTGTGTCTCTTCTTCCGCATCGAAGCCTATGGCGACTACCCATTCTCTGAGGATGTCTATGAGACTGCTGAGGAGGCTATGGTCGGACGTGTTGACAAGTCGACACTCCTTGAGTACATCCACAAGGAGCTCACCGACATCATCAGCCGCAACTATCTGCCTAAGACTGTCGTGCCTGGACGCATCTCCATCGGTGCTGCCAAGGCATTCCTCATCCGTTACGACATGTTTACAAAGAACTATGATGAGGCTATCTCTACTGCCAAGAGTATGATGGCCGACGGCACATACTCAATGCCAGAGCTGACATACGAGCAGTCGTTCCTCAAGGCCAACCAGAACAACTCCGAGGTCATCATGTCCTTCGAGCACAACAAGGCCGGTGGTTTCGGCATGTGGGTATTTGAGTTCCTGCCTAACAACTACGGTGGCTGGTCGTCAGTAGTGCCTACACATAGTCTGCTTGATTCTTACGAGATGAAGAACGGCATGACCATCGACGAGGCTGGATCAGGCTACGATGCTACCAATCCATATGTCAACCGCGACCCACGCCTCCGTGCAACAATCGTCTATCCAGGACAGACATGGGGCATGTATTCAGAGAACGGTTACAAGTCATGCGAGAAAGGTAGCGGCGACTATGCCACCGATGCCGATAACGCTACAAAGACTGGCTTGACATTCAAGAAGTTCTATGGTGATCTCAGCGAGTATCCTGATCCACAGAGCTGCGACCGTAACTTCCCTATCTTCCGTTATGCAGAGGTGCTTCTCTCATACGCAGAGGCAAAGATTGAGAAGAACGACATCGACCAAACGGTCTATGATGCCATCAACGCTGTACGCCGCCGTGCCGGAATGCCTGACGTTGACCAAACCAAGTACGGCAACCAGACTGCTCTCCGTACTCTTGTGCACCGTGAGCGCCGTGTGGAATTTGCCTACGAAGGCATGCGCCGCTTCGACCTCATACGCTGGGGTGAACTTGCCAAGGCTCTTGATGGTCAGCAGATATACCATACCAACGGTACTGTCTCAACGAAAAAGAATGCCGAGGGTGACTATGATGTAAACATCAAGCCGTTCGATGCCGCAAACGATGTTGTAGAGACACGTCACTTCACAACGAACAAGAATGAGTTGCTTCCTGTTCCGCAGACTGTCATCGATGTCAATCCGAACATCTCGCAGAACCCTGGGTACTAATGCACAATTCATAATTCACAATGCATAATTCATAATGCATAAGGTGGGTTCTGTTAATTCGCTTTGGCAAGATTTCGGAATTATTTCCGAGGCCAAAGTGTCAGCATCTTGAAGGAGTTATGCGGGCATAACGACGGAAAGTGATGACGGTTTGGACCGGAAAGAAACCGAAAGCTGCCAAAACGACAAAGCCCATAAGTAGTAATAATGTTCGGTGGGAATTAATAGAACCCACCATAATACATAATGCACTGTTTTATGAAGAAAACCATTATCGCTGCTGCCATGACACTCGCTGTCATGGCAGCAACAGCAGCAGAGAAGACGGTCATTCGCATAGGTACGGACAAGACCGATCTCGTGCTACAGGTAGCAGAGAACGGGCGTCTATACCAGACATACCTCGGCGACCGTCTGCTCTCGTCTGCTGATACCCGTAACCTTGACTGGGCAGTGCGCTCGTCGTCTGACGGCAGCGTGACACGTCGCGGCTGGGAGATCTGCTCCTGCAGCGGCAACGAGGAATACTGGGAGCCAGCCCTCAACATGATACACAACGACGGCAACCGCACCACCTATTTATATTACAAGAGTCACACTCAGCATGCCGTTGATGGCGGTACGGAGACTGTCATCAACCTTGCTGACGACAAATACCCTGTCAATGTTACGCTGCACTATGTGGCATACCCGAAGGAGAATGTCATAAAGACATGGTCGGAGATATCACACACGGAGAAACTGCCTGTCACACTCCTGCAGTATTACACCACGATGCTTTACTTCTCGGCACAGAGTTACTACCTCACTGAGTTCTCGTCTGACTGGGCCAACGAGGCCAAGATGTCACAGCAGCAACTGCAGTTCGGCAAGAAGACCGTAGATACGAAGATGGGCTCACGTGCCAACATCTTCTGCCAGCCTTTCTTCGAAGTCGGCATAGGCCAGCCTGTCAGCGAGAAGCAAGGCAAGGTGCTGATGGGCACCATAGCATGGGTGGGCAACTGGCGCTACACTCTCGAAGTCGATAACGCCGGCAACCTGCGTGTGCTGCCAGGCATCAACCCTTACGCTTCTGACTATCAGTTGCCTAAGGGACAGGTGTTCCGCACGCCGGAGTTCATCTTTACTCTTTCGGATAACGGCACCAGCGAAGGCTCACGCTCATTCCATGACTGGGCACGCCGCTATCAGCTGAAGGACGGCATGGGTTCTCGCCTTACACTGCTTAACAACTGGGAGAACACCGGCTTCGGCTTCGACCAGACGATTCTCTCTCACTGCATGAAGGAAGCCAAGAACCTCGGCGTTGACATGTTCCTCCTCGATGACGGATGGTTCGGCAACGGTGACAATGCCCGTAACGACGACCATGCAGGCCTCGGCGACTGGGAGGTGAACCATGCCAAGTTGCCTGGTGGTGTGCCAGCGCTCTGCGACTCTGCCCGTCAGGCCGGTGTCATGTTCGGCATCTGGATAGAGCCGGAGATGGTCAATCCACGTTCTGAGCTCTTCAAGAAACATCCTGACTGGGCCATCAAGCTGCCTAACCGTGATCTGTACTATTATCGCAACCAGCTTGTCCTCGACATGTCTAACCCTAAGTGTCAGGATTATGCTTTCAGCGTCGTTGACAATCTGATGAAGGAGAACCCATCCATTGCGTTCTTCAAGTGGGACTGCAACTCGCCTATCACCAACATCTACAGCCCATACCTCAAGGGAAAGCAGGGCCAGTTGTATATTGACCATGCCCGTGGCGTACAGGCTGTCATGGAGCGTGTGGCACGTGCATACCCTAAGGTACAGATGATGTTGTGCTCAGGTGGTGGCGCACGCTGCGACTATGAGTCACTGAAGTCGTTCTCTGAATTCTGGTGTTCTGACGATACCGACCCTGTGGAGCGTCTCTACATACAGTGGGGCTTCTCACAGTTCTTCCCTGCCAAGGCCATGTGTGCCCATGTGACATCATGGAACAAGCAGACCTCAGTGAAATTCCGTACCGATGTGGCATCAATGTGCAAACTTGGTTTCGACATTGGCTTGAAGGAGATGTCGCCTGCCGATCTTGCATACTGCCAGGAGGCTATCAAGAACTGGAAGCGTCTGCAACCTGCCATCATGGACGGCACGCAGTATCGTCTCGTCTCGCCTTACGCATCGCAGTGTTCGGGCAACACGGGCAACCACATGGCGCTGAACTATGTCTCGCAGGACCGCTCGCAGGCTGTCATCTTCTGCTACGACATACACCCTCGTTTCAACGAGAAACTGCTGAATGTCTGTCCTGAAGGTCTTGACGCAAAGGCCCAGTATGAGGTGCGTGAGATAAACCTCGTGCCAGGCACAGAGTCACGTCTCGTGGAGAACGGCAAGACATTCTCTGGTGACTACCTCATGAAGGTCGGACTTGATGCCTTCACTCGCGACCAGTGCAACAGCCGCGTCATAGAACTCATCAGAAAGTAATATACCAAAGAGAGAAGCCGTGGTTCGTCACGGCTTTTCTCTTCCCTGCAAACTCCCACCTTATTATATATAGCAATGCAATGACTGCGCAATCATTACGCCAGATGCTATTAGCAGGCATCATGACATTTACCGCCATACATCTCCTTGCACAAAGTGTTGACAGCATCTCGCTGCGCTGTGAGACACCAGGCACATGGAGTTTCAGGACGTCAGTTGAGAAGAACGCTGACGGACGTGAGTACTACCACGTCACTCTTGACTCACCGACACCTCAGACACCGCCAGAGTTCACGCTGGCCATGACATTCGCACAGCGCGACGTCCATCATGTTTGGAGCAGCAACTACGACCGTCACTGCCAACTGGTGGCCGACTGGGCATCGCCTTACACCTCGCAGCTGGCCAGCAATCTGCCGCTCTATGCGCTCATAAACGACAACAACACCAATCGTCTTACCGTAGCTTGCAGCGAGGCACTGCGCTATGTCGAGGCCAGGATAGGCCTGCGAGAGGAGGGTTGCAACATCATCTGCAACTGGACATTCTTCCGTCAGCCAGAGGCTCCGATGAAACATTACGAGCTGACGCTGATGCTCGACCATCGCCAGCAGTTTTGGGGACGCAGTGTCGAGGATGGCATGGCATGGATGCGACAGACGGCATGCCTCACAGCATGTCATGTCCCACAGGGTGCCGAGGATCCGCTCTACTCGTCATGGTATCAGTTTCACCAGAATGTCTTTGCCGACGATATAGAGGCAGAGTGCCGCGAGGCATCACAACTCGGTATGAAGACCATCATTCTTGATGACGGATGGCAGACCGACGACACAAACCGCGGCTATGCTTTCTGCGGCGACTGGGAGGTGTCGCCACGCCGTTTCACTGACATGGAGGCTCATGTCCGTAAGGTACATGACATGGGCATGAAGTACATGATGTGGTACTCCGTACCTTTCGTCGGCATCAAGAGCAAGAACTACAATCGCTTCAAGGACATGTTTCTGTACTTCGACCGCGGAGCACAGGCAGGAGTCCTCGACCCACGTTTCCCTGAAGTGCGACGTTTCCTCTCCGGCATATATGAGAAGGCCATGCGCGACTGGAATATTGATGGTTTCAAGCTTGACTTCATCGACAGTTTCCGCTTCGACGGGGCTGACCCTGCCGTAGAGCAGAACTATGCGGGCCGAGACATCAAGTCGTTGCCCGAGGCTATCAACGTGCTTATGAAGGAGGTACACGACAATCTCGTAGCCATAAATCCCGAGGTGTTGATAGAGTTCCGGCAGTCGTACATCGGACCAGCCATCTGTCAGTATGGCAATATGCTGCGCTCAAGCGACTGCCCCGGCGACCTCACCACCAACCGCTGCCACATAGCCTACCTGCGACTGACATCCGGCCGAACGGCAGTACATGCCGACATGCTCGAGTGGAACGACCATGAGACTCCTGAGGTTGCAGCACGCGCCATACTGTCGGCAATGTATGGTGTCATACAGTATTCGGTCATGCTGCGCGATGCTTCGGTAGAGCACAAGGCCGTCGTCAGCCATTGGCTGCAATTCTCACAGCAACACCGCGAGACCCTACTCCACGGCGAATTCATGGCCTATCACCCTGAGCGTGACTTCCCTGTGTTGGAGGCTGTCGGCAAGGATGAGCGCATCATCACCGTCTATCAGGACGATGCCGTAGCAAGCGTCGCTGCTGACCGTAAGACGGCGTATGTGCTTAACGCTACCGGAACGCAGCGCGTCATTGTCGAGATGAAACAACCTGCCACCGCGGTAAAGGTCTTTGATACCTACGGCAAAGCTATCGGCACCTCTCAGCCGCTTGCTGGCGGACTCCACAGCATCAGCATCCCCGACGGAGGTTATGCGGTGATTGAACGATAAATGACAGCCTGAAATATGGAGCTTTACAACATCGCAAAATACCACCCTACAGACATCGTTCCGCAACTGGTAGCACTTAAGGATTGTAAGTGCTACCAATGACCGCCTAAGATGCTACCAATGACCGCCCAAGATGCTACCAATGACGGGCCAAGATGCTATCAATTGGTTTTCTAACATTTATTAACAAAAACTATAAGTAAAACGGGCTAAAAAGTTTTAAATTGTAAGCTATCAGGCAAAATATGCTGTCAGGGCACTGTCTGACGATTTTGTTCAGAAATAAAGGTGGGTTCTATTAATTCCCACCGAACAAATTTTTAAAATATGGGCTTTATCGTTTTGACATCTTTCGGCTTCTTTCCGGCCCAAACTGCAAGCTGTTTCGGTCACGTAGCCCGCTACGCTCCCTCAACAAGCTTACACTTTGGTCTCGAAAACAAATCCGAAATCTTGTCAAAGCGAATTAACCCACCTAAAATATTTTTTCTCATAAACCAAAATAACATGAAACCGACATTATTCCTACTTGCTGCAGGCATGGGCAGCCGCTATGGTGGCCTGAAGCAGCTTGACTGTCTCGGACCTAACGGCGAGACAATCATGGACTATAGTATTTATGATGCCATACAGGCCGGATTCGGCAAGATAGTATGGGTCATCCGCAAGGACTTCGAAGAGCAGTTCCGCACACAGATACTCTCAAAATATGAGGGCAAGATACAATGTGAGCTGTGCTTCCAGTCTATCGATACTCTTCCTGAGGGCTTCAGCGTTCCTGAAGGACGACAGAAGCCATGGGGCACCAATCATGCCGTGCTGATGGGCAAGGACTGCATCCGCGAGCCCTTTTGCGTCATCAACTGCGACGATTTCTACAACCGTGATGCTTTCATGGTAATGGGCCGATTCCTGAGCAACCTGCCTGCCGGTGCCACCAACCAGTATGCCATGGTGGGCTTCCGATGCAGCAACACTCTCTCAGAGAATGGCACCGTCAGCCGCGGTATCTGTTCTACGGATGCAGAAGGCAACCTCACTACATGTGTCGAACGCACAAAGATAGCACGCCTTGAGGATGGCAGAGTGGCTTTCCGAGCTGACAACAAGGATGATGGAGAGTGGGTAGAGATTGACGAGAACGTACCGGTATCGATGAATATGTGGGGCTTCACACCTGACTATTTCCAGCATTCCGAGGTCTACTTCAAGGAGTTTCTCTCCGATGCCGCCAATATCAGCAACCTCAAGTCTGAGTTCTTCATCCCGTTGATGATAAACAAGCTCATCACCGAAGGCACGGCAACATGTAAGGTGCTTGATACGACGAGTAAGTGGTTCGGTGTGACATACGCTGAAGACCGTCCCGACACAATCAAGCGCATAGCCGGTCTCGTTGCCGACGGGGTATACCCTTCGCCACTGTTTTGATGGTAGCGTCATTATGAAAAAGTAAACGGAACAATACAGAACAAGCTATCTATGGACAAGAAAATAATCATTGATGCTTTCAAGCATCGTTTCGGGGCAGAGCCACAGGCTTTGTATGCTGCCCCGGGACGCATAAATCTTATAGGTGAGCACACCGACTATAATGGCGGCTTCGTATTCCCTGGTGCCGTCGAGCAGGGCATGATATGTGCCGTAACACCAAACAATACACGTACGATAAAGGCATATTCCATCGATCTTGACGACTACGACGAGTTCTCGCTCGATGATCCTGCCGGACCTGCGGCAAGCCATTTCCGATATATCTACGGCGTTGCCAAGGAGATGGAGAAACTCGGCGTCAACGTGATGGGCTTCAATACAGCCTTTGCCGGTGACGTTCCGCTGGGAGCAGGAATGTCATCGTCGGCAGCACTGGAGTCATGTTATGCTGTTGCTGTCAACGACCTCTTCGGCGACAATAAGATAGGACCTATGGAACGTGCCAAGGCCGGTCAGGCTACAGAGCACATATACCTCGGCCTGAACTGCGGCATCATGGATCAGTTTGCATCATGCCACGGAAAGAAAGGCAACCTCATGCGACTTGACTGCCGCTCGGGCGAGTTCAAGTATTTCCCTTGGAATCCTCAGGGCTATCGTCTCGTACTTGTCAATTCGTGTGTCAAGCACGAACTGGCAGGATCACCTTACAACGACCGTCGCAACTCATGCGAGCGTGTCGCCAAGGCATGTGCAGCACGTCATCCAGAGGCTGGCATCGAGACTCTGCGTGAGTGTACGTGGCAAATGCTTGACGAAGTGAAGGCAGAATGTTCGGTCGAGGATATCAAGCGTGCTACATTCGTGCTCGGAGAGAAAGATCGCGTCCTCAATGTTTGTGACGCTCTTGAGCGTGGTGACTACGAGACTGTGGGCAAGATGATGTACGAGACTCACCACGGACTGTCTGCCGACTATGAGGTGTCGTGCGAAGAGCTTGACTTCCTCAACGACGTGGCACGCGAATGTGGAGTGACCGGCAGCCGCATTATGGGAGGAGGATTCGGCGGATGCACCATAAATCTCGTTGCCGATGACCTTTATGACCATTTTGTTGAAACTGTAGTTAGCAAGTTTGAGGCTCAATACGGAAAGAAACCTGTCATCATCCCTGTCGTTATAGGTGATGGTGCACGTAAACTATAGGTGGGTTCTATTAATTCCCACCGAATAGGTTTATTGCTTATGGGCTTTATCGTTTTGTCAGCTTTCGGCTTCTTTCCGGCCCAAACCGTCATCACTTTCAGTCATGTAGCCCGCTACTGCATTTCGTCCCGCAGGCGAAAGCCCTTCAAGATGCTGACGCTTTGTTCTCGGAAATAATTCCGAAATCTTGCCAAAGCGAATTAATAGAACCCACCTATAAAAGTCACTTAATATGAAACATACAACAAAACACCTTTTTGCTGCAATGACGCTGCTGTGTGTCATGCCGCTTGCGGCTCTCGCTGAGAATGTCAGCGTGTCAACACCGCACAATACTATTGTCCTCGATATCAACAAGGGTCAGGAACCACAGTTCGTATATTACGGTCCACGAATGAGTGACGCTGTCGTCAGCGCCATGCCACGGCCGACGGGCGGACATCTCGAGGCCTATCCTGCATACGGCTATCATGTGCATGACATCACAGCCCTTTCCATACGTCATGCCGACGGCAACCTCTCCACTGACCTCAAGGTGATTGGCTGGGACATCAAGAATGCATCTGTCACCGCTCCTAACGGTAAGACGGCTCCTGTCCAGACGCTCACCATCAACATGCAGGATGCTGTCTATGGCACACAGGTAAAGCTTTATTATATGGCCTACCAGGATGTTGACATCATCGAGACGTGGACCGAAATTGCCAATACCGACAAGGCTGTGGGTAAGTCATTAACAAAGAACAGCACCATAGCACTGAGCCAGTTTGCATCGTGCATGCTGCCTATCCGTCGCGGCAACGTATATCTCTCACACCAGCACGGCGGGCATAACAGCGAGGCGCGGCTCTTTGAGGAACCGCTGGTTCGTGGCGAGAAAGTCATAAAGAACACCGATGGTACGCGTGGTGCACATCTCGACCGCTGTGAGGTGATGTTCTCGCTTGACGGTCCGGCAAAGGAACTCAGTGGCGATGTCATCGGCGCGGCTCTGCTCTACTCGGGCAACTATCGTCTGCGCATTGACACCGACGATACCGACTGGCACTATTTCTCGGCAGGAATCAACGAGGATAACTCTGAGTATCATCTCCGTAAGGGAGAGATTTTCGAAACACCTCACGTGGCTCTGTCATTCTCGCAGGAGGGACTCAGTGGTGTCAGCCGTCAGTATCACCGCTGGGGACGGCAGTATCAGATGGCCAACGGCGATAAGCTACGCAGTATCTTGCTCAACTCATGGGAGGGTGTATATCTCGACATCAAAGAACCGGAGATGGACCAGATGATGGCAGACATAAAGTCTATGGGCGGCGAGCTCTTCGTCATGGACGACGGATGGTTCGGCCGTAAGTATCGTCGCGTTAATGACGACTGTGCTCTCGGCGACTGGATTGTTGACAACAATAAACTTCCTAACGGTGTTGAGGGCCTGCTGAAATCGGCTAAGAAACATGGCATACGCTTCGGCATCTGGATTGAGCCGGAGATGACAAATCTGCGTGCAGAACTCTATGATGCTCACCCTGACTGGGTCATCAAGTCTCCACAGCGTGACTTGCGTCCGGGACGTGGTGGCACACAGCTGGTACTTGACCTCGGCAATCCTAAGGTCCAGGACTTTGTATTCTCTGTCGTTGACAACCTTATGACGGCATACGGTCCTGACTCAAAGCTTATCAAGGAGCATGGTGATGAGTATGAGCCGCTGACATACATTAAGTGGGACGCTAACATGGAGGTGCTGAATGCTGGCAGCCAGTATCAGAGCATGGACAACCAGAGCCATCTGTACATCGACTACCACCGTGGCCTGGAGAGTGTGCTGCGTCGCATTCGTGCCAAATATCCCGACCTGACAATACAGAACTGTGCTTCCGGTGGCGGACGTGTAGGCTGGCGTCCTATGCCATGGTTCGATGAGTACTGGACATCTGACTGCACCGACGCACTGCAGCGCATATACATTCAGTGGGGTACAAGCTACTTCATGCCGGCATTGGGCATGGCATGCCATATCTCCGCATCGCCTAACCACCAGACTCACCGTCGCGTATCACTCAAGTTCCGCACTGACGTGGCCATGTCAGGACGTCTTGGCATGGAGATTCAACCTAAGAACATGACCGATGAGGAGAAAGCACAGTGTCAGCAGGCTATCCGTGACTATAAGACTATGCGCTCTGTCGTCCAGATGGGCAACCTCTATCGTCTGCAGTCACCTTATCCCGGACATGCCAACGTGTCGCCTTACTCAGGACGCAACCTCGCCTCACTGATGTATGTCAGCGATGACCAGAAGCAGGCTGCCTTCTTCTGGTGGAAGCTCGAGATGTTCCAGCACGAGCATCTGCCTAAGGTGAAGATGGCAGGTCTCGACCCTGACAAGATGTACACCATACACGAGATGAACCGCATCGACCGCCATCCACTCGCCTTCGAGGGTAAAGCGTACAGCGGTGCATACCTCATGCAGGTAGGTCTCGACATTCCTTACAGTCATGACATCGACGAGGAGACCGACTGGTCGTCGCGTGTACTCTGGCTTGAGGCGCAGTAATTAGGTACTTAGTGGAGATAAAAATAACTTGGTACAAAATAAGTCCTTGGAAAGAGCAACCACTCTGGAGATAATCACGCCTTAGTTTATTATATAGCCTGCCGTCCGTGAAATAACTTCACAAGCGGCAGGCTTTGCTATATCATGGAAGCAAACGTACCTAAATAACATTAAAAACGTTAAATCTCCACCTTCGCCGTATACTTCTGGACACACGCAATCACTTTTCTACCTTTCAAAACATAAAGTGTTGATTATCAGCATTTGATGTATCTATGAACTGCTCAAGTCTAACTGCGTTTTCTATACCAAGTAGCGTGACAAGTATAGGAAGGTCTGCATTCTATGGATGTGCCAATCTGTCAGAGATTAATATTCCTAATAGTGTGACAAGTATAGGTTCGTGTGCTTTCTCCGAGTGTGCAAATCTTAAAAGTGTTGTCATAGGAACAGGTGTTAAAACAATATTGAATCAGGCTTTTGCTGATTGTCCGAACCTGTCAGAACTGACTTGTCTTGCAGAGGATGTCCCAGAGTCTTGGACGAATATCTTCTATGGTACAACCAACTGTGCAGAAGGTGTGCTCTATGTTCCTGAATCCTCCGTTGACGATTACAAGGAGACATCCCCATGGAGCAATTGGGGAACAATCACAGCATATGTGTCCGGTGAGGATACCGACATCTCCGACATTGCCAATACTACATATTTTGACAGCGCAGAGGTGTTGGCCGGCAATACGTTTGATATGTCGGTGAAGATGAAGAACGATATTGAGGTTACCGGTTTTCAGTTTGACCTTGAACTGCCTACGGGCATCAGCGTCGTGCAGGATGCGGACGGTTTCTGTGATGTCACGCTCAGCACTGCACGCACGACAGCAGCCAAGACAAACACCTTCGATGGTAGTCTGATGTCCGACGGTTCGCTCCGAGTGCTTGCTGCCTCCACCAAGAACTATGCCTTCTCAGGTAATGACGGTGAGGTGTGTGTCATAAAGCTTAATGTGGCAGAGGATCTTCCCGAAGGCGACTACACGGTCGTGATGAAGAATATCGAGCTGACGAATGCTTTGGGTCAGACATGGAACGTCAACAATTTGAAGCGTACTATCACCGTGAAGGACTATGAACTTGGCGATGCAAATGGTGATGGACGTGTATCTGTGGGCGACTTCTCGTCCATCGCCAGCTACATCATGGGCACCACTCCAAGTGGATTCGTCGTTGGTGCTGCCGATGCCAACGACGACGGCAATATATCTGTCGGCGATCTGTCGATGGTGGCATCTATCATCATGAGCCAGGAGACAAACACAACTTCAAGCGCAAAAGTGCGACGCAAGGTTGAGACAACAGATATCAGCAGTCTTGACAATGTCATCTATGCTGATCCTGTCGTCATCTCAGAGGAAGATGATGCCAAGATTGTGTTCAACATGAAGAACTCCATTGCCGTGACAGGATATCAGTTTGACTTCGTCCTCCCCGAGGGCTTCTCTGTCACTGAGGATGAGGACGGATTACTCGATGCTGTACTGAGCACAACAAGAACCACAGCAAAGAAGACCAATACATTTGATTGTGGCAAGAATGCCGATGGAAGCTATCGCGTTCTGGCTGCTTCAGTCAAGAACTACGAATACTCCGGAAATGACGGAGAGGTGGTACGTGTGCATATCGTGAAGGATGCCAATGTGGCGAGCGGTGAGTACACTCTCACTTTGCGCAACATCGAACTTACCGATGCAACGGGTGCAACATATAATACCTCAACAGTTACATCTGTGATAACTGTCGCATCCAGTTCAAACGATATGGCCTTGGCTGACGGTGAGGATTACACCAATACTGCCACCACGACCTATGACAAGCTGACCTTCACCAAGACATTCTCATCGTCACAAGTGCAGAAGTGGAATGCCTTCTATGTGCCTATGAGTATTGACGTGGAGGATTATGACGGTGAACTTGATTTTGCCGAGATATATGCTTTCTGTGCCACTGTGGATACTAATGGCGATGGAACCGTGGATGCCACCGATGAGAACTTCCTCTTCGTCAATCCAGTTAATACAGGAACAATCCTGCCTAATGTGCCTTATCTCGTTCGCCCGCATGCGGCTGACACCTATATCATCAATTCGGCCGACAATGTGCTTTATGCAAAGGCTGATGGCAAGGTGACGTTCAGTACGACAAGAGACAATTTCACGGTGACAGGCTTGAATGAGGCATTCACTGTGACAGCAGACGACGGTAACTATTATGTATCAGGAACAGGAACGCTGAACCGCCGAACATCTGGCAGCACGACAGTGAAGGCCAACCGCTGGGTAATGCACCGTGAGTCGAAGGAATATGGTTCGGATTCCACCACCACATCTGATGCAAAATCATACAGAATCGTTGCCATTGGCGAGGATATGGACGAGGCTACTGCTATCGGCATAATCAGAGCGGAGCAGTATGATGCTGGTCATGCTGGCGTGTACAGCATTGATGGCCGCAAGATGGCCGGTGATTCTGCACTGTCAAAGGGTGTCTATATCAAGAATGGCAAGAAATATATTGTAAAATAAAAAGTAAAAGAGAAATGAAGAACAACTATTTGAAACCCAAGATTACTTCTGTAGATTTGATGTCAAAAGAACTTTTATTAGCAGGCATCAACTACCTCCCTAATGGCGAAAATGAGGACGCAGGAGCTAAGATTATGGATAAGTTCAGCGATGAAGATGTAGAATAGACGGTGATACGCTGTAACAAACTATAGAACTTTACTGTCACTCGACACCTTAAGTATTGTGAGCCCATTGTTTATCGCGCTTCTCGCAGGTGACGATTGACAGTAGCAGTTACATATCCGCCGAGCTTGTTTATTGCACCCAACAATAAAGGCTGACACTGAGATGCTTTTCTTTCAGTGTCAGCCTTTGGCGTGTGCTGGTATTATCCGTGTCTGATGACTCATGGAGATGCTTGTGGCAATAGTAATCTCTTGGTGGTTAATTCCTTATGGCCAATGTGAATGGCTTTGCGGGCTATGTGAACAATTCGTTGCAGGTGATGACCTTCTGCACTTTGCCGCTGTGCTTACCTTGCAAAAGACCATAAGTCGTTATTAATGTGAGATGGACCTTTTTCTTGATGCTGAGTGTCTGACGCAGAGACTCCACACGATTCTGCATTTTGCATTCTTCCTCCTTGTCAATGGAATATGGTGTGCTGCAGAATTTCATCTCGCACATATTGACGATGTTGTCATTGCGGAAAATGAGTAGGTCAACTTGTGCTCCGGCTTTTGTGTCATTGTCCTTCACATTCCATGTCGAGATAGATGTCTTTACTCCTCCGATTTCGAGGGCACGCTTGATTTGTAGAATATGGCTCCAGCAGACTTGTTCGAAAGCAATGCCTCGCCATGCGTTCATAATGCCAGATGCGAAGTTGTCATTGACGAATGTGTTGTCTTTCTGATTTGCTTCAACATACTTCAACCAGAACAAGCAGAAGTTGTCAATGAGCTTGTAGTATTCGCCTGTTCCTTTGCCATAAGGTCTGTAGCGTATGATGAAGTCGCTCTCTGCCAGAGCATTAAGCGTGTCACTTAATCCTCCTCCAAGCGGAATGCCTGTGGAAATGGATATTTCTTCTCTTGTGAAACCGTAATTGCGTGTTGAGAGGTGACGTATAATCTTCTTGCAGTCTTCTGCGTTTGTGAAGATGGCTTTGAACAGTCTGTCGTATTCGTCTTCCAGCCGAGGTTTGCTGCCAAAGAGAATCATATCGGTGTTTTGCTCAAAGCTATAGCCTTTGCGGAAATAGCTAAGATAATATGGAATGCCCCCGAACACCATGTGTGACTGCACAATATCGTATTGTGATAGCTCAATGCCTTCGTGTTCAAAATATTCTTCACATTCTTTCAACGTGAATGGTGATACTTTTATTTCACATGTCAAACGGCCATAGAGCCCTCCTTTGCTTCGGGAGAGATTACTTAGGATCCATGATGTAGCGCTACCGCAGACAATTAGCATCACATTGTCGTGGCCGTTGCACCAACCATTCCAGAAATTCTCGAATGCAGACAGGAAACGGCTGCGTGGTGTGTCCATCCATGGCAGTTCGTCAAGAAATATCACCATGCGCTGTCCGTTGTCAAGTTTCTGCAGCAACTGTGTGAGTTGAAAAAAAGCTTCCATCCATGTCTTGGGTTGCTTGAATCCCTCAAGTCCATGGTTCAGCATAGAATAGTAGAAACTCTCCAATTGCGTCTTCATCCTGTTTTTTTCGTCTTCTTGATCGACGGGCGATACTCCAGTATGCTGAAACGTGAATCTCTCTTTCAATGCTTGTTTTATGAGAAATGTCTTGCCGACACGTCGTCTGCCATATATGGCAACAAACTCTGGACGGTCACTTTGATATAACCGTTCTAACTCTTCAATCTCATGTTTTCTTCCAATAATGGTGCTCATATTGTCTCAATTTTGCCGCAAAGTTAGTAAAAATATATCAATCGGCAAAATAAAATGTTGCTTATTTTGCCGATTGCGGTGATTTTTAACATATGGGGCGGAATATAGTTTAAGAGGATATGCAGCGTATTAGTATAATAATTCAGGTTACTGTTTTTCGAGAATGCCTATGGCGCGTTGTGATAATGCACCATTGTCAGACGAGTTCCTCAATGACGTATCGCTCGATGTTGCGTGTCTCGTGGCTGAAATTCATGCCGATGAGATAGACGGTGCCTTCGTCCAGGGAGAATGGCAGTGGATAGTCCTTGGCTTTTATTTGCTGCAGCGCTTCCTCGGCTGTGCCGTCAAGCTTAAACTCCATGACGTATGTGTAACCGGGCGCCTTGACGACAAGGTCGATGCGGCCTTCTGACGTGTGGTATTCTGCTTTTGAGTAGAAACCGAGCATCTTGAAGACAACCCACACGATATTTTGGTAGTGATTCTCCAAGTCTTTTACCAGTTCATACGGAGTGTCGGAGAAGAGCACCTTCAATCGTTTGCAGAACTGCTCAGCCTTGCCGCTTCTCACCTCAGTTATGAAATTGCGTACGTCGAAGATATTCTTTTTTCGTTCCTTTGAGAGATAGTATGGTGTAAGATATTTCACAAAGCCTTCCTCAACCTCCTTATTTGGGAAACCGAGACTGTATTCTTCAAACTCGCTGTTATATCCCTTTATGGTGAGATATCCGCTCTGATAAATCACCGGTATAGGGTTGCTGTTCTCGCTGTCAACGCTGTTGAGGATGTCTTCGGTGACCTCTGCCGTCTCCATGTCCTGCAGATTCCAGTCGTGACGCTGCAGCAGATTGACGAGATATGTCGGTGTGCCGGTGGCAAACCAATAGCTTCCGAACTTGTTGATTGCAAAGGTGTTGAGCACGCTGAAGGGGTTGTACATGCCACATGTGTTCTCAACGAAATGGTAGCCGTCGTAGTATCGCTTCAGTTTTGCAAGGCATTCGTCGTACGTCAGCTTGTTATACTCTGCCAGACTCTCTATCGAATCATGGAATGTTGCCTTCAACTCCTCTTCTGTTATGCCGCAGATGCCATGATATTTAGGATCCATCGAGATATCGCGCAGGTTGTTGAGGTCGCTGAAGACACTCACCTTCCCGAACTTTGTCACGCCTGTCAGGAAGGCGAACTTGATGTATTCGTCCATGGACTTCAGGGCGCCGTAGAACCCTTTCAGCACTCCGCGCATTTCGTCTTGAATCTCAGGCTTGCCGATGGCCTGCAGCAGTGGTTTGTCGTATTCGTCAACAAGGATGACAACGCGTAGACCGGTAGCCTCATAGGCCCGTTGTATGATGCCTTGGAAACGCAATCCCAGCGAAGTCTCTGACGGGCGTGTGCCGTATCGCTCTTCTTGCTTACAGAGAAAGTCGCTGATTACTCCCTCAAGCTTATCGGCACCTGTGTAATTCTCGGCATTAAGGTCGAGCTTCATGACCGGATATTTCGTCCATTCCGTCTCGTGCTCACCGATATACGTCCCCTCAAAGAGTTCCTTCTTGCCCTCAAAGTAAGCATGGACAGCAGAGAGGAACAACGACTTGCCAAAACGACGTGGACGGGAGAGGAAATAACAATTTCCTTCATCGATCAACTGATACAGATACTCAGTCTTATCAATATACACATAGCCATCTGTACGGAGCTTCTCAAAGCCCTGCACACCGATAGGATATTTCATGCGTTTCTTTTCCATTGTCGCTGAATGTTACGTTTTCGGTGCAAAGTTACGATTAAGTTTTGAGATATGCAAGAAAAATCTTGTTTTTCTTTGCAATGGAGATGCAACGACTCTGACAATGGTGGTGTTTTCCTGACTATGCGACAGTCTTTCCGTTTCCAACAAAGGCGATGACGCAACTATCGCTTTGTGGAGAAGATGGTTGGGTTGATGTTGAGGGATATCCATGCCCAGTCTTGCCATGAGTCGTGGTTGCCGCCTTTGTAGTGCTCCATAGATTCTGTGGCAAACATCATGGAGTAGCCTCCCTGTAGGGTAACGTTAGGCTGTATCTTCCAGTTTATCTGCAGGTCGAGCTCTTCGCCGAGTGATTTGCTGAGGTCGTCGGCGGGCTTCTTTGCCGTAGCGAAATAGTGTACTGCCGCGAAGAGGTCAACCTTCTTTGACGCCTTGAGTGCGATGTTCGCATTGAGGTCGTTGAGACCCTGTGCCGGCATGGTGGTGTTGTTGAAATAGTCCATGGTGCCGTAGAACTTATGGTGTGTGCCGTAGAGGACGTTGAAGGTGTTGTTCTTCTCTGAGCCTTTGGCGTCGGTGCCACTGATATAGTCGTCGCCGATGCCGATGGTGAGCTGTGGCAGGATGGCGTATTTGACGTTTGCCGATGCCATGAAAGCAGAGACTTTCGTGTCAGACTTGTCGCGTCCCATCTGATAGTATGCTGAGGCATTGACGCTGAAAGGGCTTGTGGCGTAGGAGAGGTAGAATCCTGCAGTCTGCATATAGCGTGTCTTGTGTGCATCGACGTTCTCAACGCCTTGATTCATAGCGAGCAGCGAGATGCCGAACGGTGACTTCGTGCCATAGTGATACCACAATGCTTCGAGGTTCTTATATACTGCTGTGCCGTCGTAAGAGTTGCCGATTTTGTTCTCGTTGTTCTGGTTGTAGGCGATGATGCCGTGAAGCTTGCTCTCTCCGCCCTCATAGCCGATGCGGATGGCGTCGTGGTTGCGTCCGGTGGCAGCCCAGTCGAGTCCGCCGAGGAGCCTCTCATCGTCATAGACGAGAGTCTGCCGTCCGAGTTGCAGGAATCCCTGTCCTTCTGTGCCGAACTTGAGTTTTCCCCATGCCTCATGGATATTGATATTGCCCTTGTTGGCATTGTTGGTCTGTGCGTCGTCGCCCCAGACACCGGTATGCTGTGCTGCAATCTTCAGTGATAGCGGTCCGCGCTCCCATCCGATGCCGAGGCGTACGCGGTCGTTGATGAATGTGGCGGGTGTGGCGCCTTCGCTGCGTAGACCGCCTTGTCCGTTGCGATACTCGCCGCGTGAGCGCAGCTGTGCGTCGATGGTGATGTCGCCGATGTTGCTTTGGGCGTTGATGTTCATTGTGCCCATGATGGCGAGTGCCATGATGATGAGTTTTTTCATAGTTATTTGGTTGTTTAGTTGTTTGGTTGTCTAGTTGTTTAGTTGTTTAGTTGTTTAGTCGTTTGGTGGTTTAGTTGTTTGGTGGTTTGGGGATGTTACTTGGTAGACCATTGTCCTTTACATACTGTTGCAAGAGTAATCTCTCCTCCCC
>R12__coassemble_188_pt1 | contig 25193 bp, 18 predicted proteins | sample R12__metabat2_high_PE_039 | metagenome-assembled genome bin R12 | reverse complement strand
TTACGCGTGCTCAGCTGAAGAAATGGGTGGATTATGCCTTGAAGAACGATGCCATCATCTTCTATGACGCTGCTTATGAGGCATATATACAAGAGGATGATGTGCCACATTCTATATATGAGATTCGTGGTGCCAAGAAGTGTGCCATAGAGTTCCACTCGTATTCTAAGACGGCAGGCTTCACCGGTGTGCGTTGTGGCTATACCGTTATCCCGAAGGATGTTATGGCAACGACGCTTGATGGCCAGAAGATTGAGCTGAACCATTTGTGGGATCGTCGTCAATGCACGAAGTTCAATGGCACGAGCTATATCTCACAGCGTGCGGCTGAGGCTATCTATTCTCCTGAAGGCCGTGAGCAGGTTCGTGAGACCATCAAGTATTATATGACCAATGCCCAGATTATGCGTGATGCACTCCAAGGTATGGGCCTTGAGGTCTATGGTGGTGTCAATGCACCATATCTGTGGGTTAAGACTCCTCGCAACACCCCGTCATGGAAGTTCTTTGAGGAGCTGCTTTATGGCGCTGGTGTGGTATGTACTCCAGGTGTGGGCTTTGGTCCTGCCGGTGAGGGTTATGTTCGTCTTACGGCTTTCGGTGACCGTGCAGATTGCATAGAGGCTATGGAGCGTCTGAAGAAGTTCTTTGAGTAATCCACGCAGAGAGCTGTGGGTGTGATGGTTGTCATATAGCAATGCTTGAGTAAATCACCACCAAAGTCCTCAAAATCAGTTCCTCCTGTACGAATGGAACAATGCTGTAATAAGGATAAAGTGGAAAGTGGAGAGTGGAAAATGTAAAGTGGAAAGTTCTGATTACTCTGTTTAATCAAATAGTGGATGGTGAACCTCACCGCTCTGAAACGCATTAAGTGTTGGTAATCATAACTTTCCATTTTCCACTCTTCACTTTCCATTTTCCACTTTATTCAATCGTACAGCTCCAATCAGTTCCATCGAGGGCATTATATAGCTTCAGATAAGTCAAGAAGGGACAGGCATCTAAATAGGTGCTTGTCCCTTCTTGTTATGTTATTAAAGTTTCGCACTCCCTCATTTTCTTGTCAAGAATTATAGAATTTTGAATTAATAAGAAGGAGAGAAACATGCACCATAATATTGTTGGCGTTAGACTTCTAAATCTTCTTGACAATTCAATGAACAAACTTCTTAAATTCTTAAATTCTTGATAATAAAAGAGTTGCCAAATTGAAAGTGATGTTTTAACTCTGCGAAAGTTCAGTTATGTTATGATATTGTGATGCAGTATGAGACTACATGTTTTATTCAACTTTCGCAAGTTTCGAACTTGCTCAGTTTTTTTGAAGTTAACAGGAGTTAGCTTCGCTGGAGTTAAAGGTAGTAAGCTTCGCAGACAAATGTATAGACCGTTTGGAATATTGTCGGTAATGTCCGTTAACTCCCGATAACTCCTTATTATCTTCCGATAACTCCCTTGCAAGCGAAGCTTGCGAAACTTAAAAGTTTACTTTATCATCTCAATAGAGCGTGCGAGGAATTTGTCAAGAGCCTCACCGCGCAGCATGCCGTTCTGCAGCAGCGCGAGGTCTATGAGCTGGTGTACGGTATCGTTCTTTGCAGCGTAGTCAGCGAGAATCTTCTTGCGCGTCTCCTTCTGTGCCGAGATGTTGTCGATGGTCTGCTTCAGATCGTCCTTCTCGTCCTGTGGGATATCTTCGTCCTTCTTACCTTCCTTCTGCTGTTCGAGCACCATCTTGCGAGCCTCCAGACCTTTGATTTCGCTATCTACAGGCTTGAGCTGTTCGGCACATGCCGTCTCTGTGTCAGCAAGCACTTTGCTGATGAGCGGATGGTCGGCATTGAGCACCATGCCGAAAGAGTCCGGCATCTCTCCGTAGAACGACATTCCGGCCTGCAGACGTGACATCTCTTTCATACGTCGCATCCACTCGTTCTGTGTTATGACTACCGGCTTCTGCTCTGTGCCGAGCGCGTCCACCTCAACGATGAAGTTTGTCTTCTCTATCTGCGGCAGCTGACTCTGGAATACTGCTGACAGATTGTCAGTCTGCTGTGCTGTCAGCTCGCTCTTCTTTGCGTCATCCTTCACGATGAGTCGGTCTATGATGTCAGAGTCAACGCGTGTGAAGCGGCTCTTCTCAAATTTCTGTTCGAAGATCTGTACTGTCGGCACATCAAGCTCGCCGTCGAAGAGGAGCACCGAGTATCCCTTGTCCTGTGCTGTCTTGATGTAGCTGTATTGAGCCTCACGGTCAGTGGCATAGAGATAGATGAGATTGCCCTCCTTGTCAGTCTGCTGGTCTTTGATGAGCTCACGGTATTCGTCGTAGGTGAAGTATTTGCCGTCGATATCCTTCAGCAGTGAGAAGTCCTTGGCACGGTCGTAGAAGTCCTGCTGTGAGAGCATGCCATAGTTGATGAAAAGCTTCAGCGAGTCCCACTTCTCCTCATATTCCTTGCGGTTGTCCTGGAAGATGGCCTTCAGGCGGTCGGCAACCTTCTTAGTGATATAAGTGCTGATTTTCTTTACGTTAGCATCACTCTGCAGGTAAGAACGAGAGACGTTCAGCGGGATGTCAGGTGAGTCGATGACACCATGCAGCAAGGTGAGGAACTCCGGTACGATGCCTTCCACCTGGTCAGTTACGAAGACCTGGTTGCAGTAGAGCTGTATCTTGTTGCGTGTGAGCTCGAGGTTAGACTTCACCTTCGGGAAGTAGAGTATTCCGGTGAGGTTGAACGGGTAGTCAACATTGAGGTGAATCCAGAAGAGCGGCTCGTCAGACATTGGGTAGAGAGTCTTGTAGAACGACTTGTAGTCCTCGTCGGTAAGTGTTGACGGAGTCTTTACCCACATAGGCTCTACGCTGTTGATAACCACGTCCTTATCGGTCTCCACCATCTTCTTCTCCTCTGAGCTCCACTCCTGCTCCTTGCCGAATGTTACAGGCACGGACATGAACTTGCAGTATTTGTTCAGCAACTCGCTGATCTTCTGCTGCTCAAGGAATTCCTTGCAGTCGTCAGAGATGTGCAGCACGATGTCTGTGCCGCGCTCAGCCTTCTCAGCATCTGTTATCTCATATTCCGGCGAGCCGTCGCAAGTCCACTTGACAGCCTTTGCGCCGTCCTTATAAGAGAGTGTGATGATATCCACCTTGTCAGATACCATGAACGAAGAGTAGAATCCGAGTCCGAAGTGTCCGATGATCTGGTTGGCATTGTCCTTGAACTTCTCAAGGAAGTCAGTAACACCTGAGAATGCTATCTGGTTGATGTAGCGGTCAATCTCCTCCTCTGTCATGCCGATGCCGTTGTCGCTGATAGTCAGTGTCTTTGCTTCCTTGTCGAGCTTCACGCTGACCTTGAGGTCGGCAGTGTCGCCGCTGAACTCACCCTTCGTAGCAAGTGTCTTCAGCTTCTGCGTAGCATCTACTGCGTTAGAAATCATCTCACGGAGGAAAATCTCGTGATCACTGTAGAGGAACTTCTTAATCACCGGGAAGATGTTCTCGGTCGTAACTCCAATATTACCTTTTGCCATAATGTTGTATTTGTTATTTTGTTGTTTATAATCTCGTTGTCATTGGCGCCTTATGAAGATGCCCACAATGTGTAATGCAAACATCGTGCCAAAAAAAGATGTGAAATAATTTGGCTATATAAAATAAATAATGTACCTTTGCACACAACATTGACAAATTGCTCTGAACAATCTATATAAGATGCTGAAATATATGCTGAAATTACGCTTGTTGCTGGCAGCCTTGCTATTGACAACGGCTGTCGGTGTCTGCAATATTGCATGCTGCTCAAGCGACGACGATGCCACGGAGCAGACATCACAGAAGCGCACCGAGCTCTTCAACAGCCTGAAAGCGATAGCCATAGCCAACCCTGATGGCTTCACCGTTGATGCAACAACGCTCAAACCTATCACCAGCGGCTATGCGGTATCGGTGGCAGATACACAGAATAGTTTCCTGGATGAGGGTCTGTATCGTGTGATAGATTATGTCATGTCTCATCCGGAAATCAATGCCTATGGCGGATGGCTCAACACGGAGACTCAGGATTACTATTATGATGCCACGATGGTTCTGTCAGACCGTGACGAGGCAATAGCTTTCGGCAAGAAGAACGGCCAACCGGTAATCTTTGACCTAAACACGATGACAGAAATATGGATTGACGGTAGCGATTAGTCCGACTCTGTGCGTCTGCTGATATTCTGCCGTTGTCATCACGATAGCCAGCAATCCATATAGTTGCAATGTGCCATTCAGCATTGCCTGTAAGAAATATATCCACACTCTCATAATACCCACCAATCATGATAAAAGATTTCAAGAAGACCGCCATCATTGCCGGCGAGCGTAACATCAGCTATGCAGAACTGCGTCAGCGCGTAAGCCTTTTCGCAACGCAGACACCTGCAGAAGAACGCACCAACCTTAGGGCAGGCGAAGCCCTCAAGACGCTCATCTTCAGTGAGAACCGCGAGGGATACATCTATGCCTTCTTTGCTATATGGCAGAACAACGGCATCGCCGTGCCTGTTGATGCATCGTCGACGGTGAAGGATGTGGCATATATCATCAACGACTGTCGCCCTACAGCTGTCTGGACATCGTTGTCAAAGGTCGGTGTCATCCGTGAGGCAGCCCGTGAGACGGGCCTTGACCTGCGCATCATGATAATAGACGATTATGAGCACGCAGCGCTGCCAGACAATCTCCCTGTATGGCACACGGATATCGACCCATCAAAGAAAGGCCAGCCTTGGGGCAACACTACAGCCATCATCATCTATACCTCCGGCACGACAGGCAATCCAAAAGGTGTCATGCTGTCATACGACAACCTCTTTGCCAATATGCGTGGCGTGTCAGAAGAGGTGCCTATCTTCAACTCTGAGCGCCGCACCATGATTCTGCTGCCGCTGCACCATGTCTTGCCGCTTCAGGGTACACTCATTGTGCCGATACTCTGCGGTGGTGGTGTGATAATCTGTCCATCGATGACTGGGCCGGACATCATGGATACCCTCTGCCGTGGCGAGGTGGCCATTTTCATAGGTGTGCCCCGTCTGTGGCAGACCCTCTTTGCCGGCATAAAGAAGAAGATAGATGCCAGTGCTGTTACGCGTACATTATATAATATGTGTGAGAAGGCTGGCAGCCGACAGCTCTCTCGCACCGTCTTCTCGTCAATACGCAAGAAGATGGGCGGACACATAGACTATTGCGTCAGCGGCGGTGCTGCCCTCGACAAGGAGATTGGCCGTGGCCTCCGCACGCTCGGCCTTGACGTCCTTGAGGGCTACGGCATGACCGAGACAGCGCCTATCATAGCCTTCACGCGTCCGGGAGACATCATACCGGGCTGCGTCGGTCTGCCCTTGCCGTCTGTTGAATGCAAGCTTATCAACGGAGAGCTGTGTGCCAAGGGTGATAACCTCATGCAAGGATATTACAATCGGCCGGAAGAGACTGCTGCTGTGATAGATAAGGATGGATACATTCATACCGGAGACCTTGCCACTATCGACGACAAGGGGCGCGTATATATCACCGGACGTACTAAGGAAATCATCGTTCTCTCTAACGGCAAGAATGTCCAGCCGAACGAGATTGAGTTCCAAATAGAGAAGTACGACGACAAGGTGAAGGAGTGTGCCGTCACGGAGAAAGACGATATGCTGCTGGCAATCGTAGTGCCGCAGGAAGCGTGGGCTCAGGGCAAGACCGACGAGGAGCTGTCGGTGGCATTGAAGCGCGAGGTCATCGAGCCATACAATATGACTGTGGAGAATTACAAGAAGGTAATGCGCATCATGGTATATCATGACGAGCTGCCTCGCACAAGAATGGATAAGTTGCAGCGTTTCAAGCTGAAAGCTATCATAGACCATACCAATGCCTCTGCTCCTGAGAGCCAGCAGGCTGGTGTGGCAATGGTGCCCGAGCATGAGATGAGCGAGGAATACCGCATACTGAAGAAGTATATCGAGGCGGAGAAGAAGCTGCCGGTGACGCCACAGTCGCATATTGAGACCGACCTCGGATTTGACTCGCTCGACACGGTGGGCCTGCAAGGATTCATAGAGCAGAATTTCGGCATGCAGATAAATGCCGACACAATGGCTGAATACCCTAACATCAACGCCATGGCCGAGCATATTGCCAAGCAGAAGACGAAGATGGAGTCAGAGGATACCGACTGGCACACGCTGCTCATGGCAGACAATCTCAACAGCGTTGAGGAGCGGCGTCAGGGCAAGGTGGCATTGCCTACGTCATCGCCATTGCTCACCTTCGGACGGAGTATGTTCAAGACATCATTCAAACTCTACAACTCTCTGACTATCAACGGCAAAGAGAATATTCCACAGAAAGGCCCATACATCATTGCGGCCAATCACCAAAGCATTCTCGACGGCCCGTTGGTAGTGACAGGCCTGATGTCGGGGCAGATACGCGACTGCTATTTCTACGCTACCGAGGAACATGTGCAGCATCCTGTCCTGCGATATCTTGCACGCCATAACAACATCATCCTCATGGAGCGCAAGAATCTGAAGAACTCCATTCTGAAACTTGGCGAGGTGCTGAAGCAAGGCAAGAATGTCGTCATCTTCCCAGAAGGCTCGCGCACATGGTCGGGCGAGATAGGGCGGTTCAAGAAGATGTTCGCCATACTCAGCACAGAGTTGCAGGTGCCTGTCCTGCCGGTATGCATCGATGGCGCATTTGAGGCTTTGCCACGTGGCAAGCGCATTGGCAACAGCCATCACATCTCTGTGACATATCTTCCACCGATATCTCCTTCCGGCTCGTATGACGAAATGTCAGAGAAGGTGCGTACGGCGATAAATGATGAGCTGCAGAAGAGCAAGAAATAGCGCGCTGCAGTTGCAGATGCTGTATTTGCAGACGCTATGAGCTGTGGTGTAAGGCAGTTGTGGTGACATGCGGCTGCCTCGCCGTATATATGCAATGATGTTGCAGATCGATTGCAATGATGGTGTAGTTCGTATGCAATGATGTTGCAGTTCGTATGCAATGATGGTGTAGTTCGTATGCAATGATAGTGCAGTTCGTATGCAGTAAACATGTAGTTAGTAGGTAATAACGTTGCCGTTCAATACTACCATGAGCCTCATATGCTACGAGCAAGACAAAAAAATGGCCATTTTTTCAAGAAAAATGGCCAAAAATTAATAAAAAATGGCCATTTTCTCAGGAAAAATGGCCATTTTTTTTGATTGCTCAATACTAACGGGATAGATACTCAATACGGATGAGATTGTTGTTTGCTATGAATGAGCTTGTTGTTAGCTGTAAATGAGCTTGTTGTTAGCTATTGGTGAGCTTTTTGTTAGCTATTGGTGAGCTTGTTGTTAGCTATTGGTGAGCTTGTTGTTAACTGTGAATGAGCTTATTATTTGTGGTGAATGAGGATGCTGCCTGCAATGAACAATGTTGTTATGCAATTTAATTCTGATAAAGACTTGCACTTAGACATCGAACAGCCAGCAGAAGAAGATGGTGATTGCGACACACATGATGAACAATGCTCCGATGCAACATCCTGTGCCCATATCGTCATTGGACTGTGTAGGCTGAAAATGTGGTGGGGCCGGTTGCTGCCATTTCTTGCGGTATGGCCCCATAGCCGTCTGCCACTGTGCATTTTCTTTTGATGTCTGTCGCCTTGGTGGCGTGCGCTGTATTGGAATGTACAGTGGCTCCTCTTCTACCGGCTCAGGCTCCGGCTGGTTCCATATCTCACCGCAGCGCATGCATTCGCATGTGCCGTCGTTCCAGATGTCTATCTCTACGCTGCCGCAGTTTTCGCAGAAGTCAGTATTTGCCATGATATTTCGATGGTGTTAATGGTTTGGACGCTTGCCGCTTATTCTGTGTGGGTATAAAAGCGGTTCATCCGGAAATCGGGTTGATAGCATATATGGGAACTGAAAGAAATTAACCAGAAATTATTCAGAAATTTCTTTCGCTTGAGTGAATCTGAATAATCGGATAAATCTATTTCTTAACCAATATCAGAATTTCTGGTTAATTTCTGAATAATTTCTTTCAGTCACCAACGAGAAAAACGGAAGAACCTAAAAAGCCACCCTCCTGGGGTGGGGGTGCGGGCTGTTGTGTGCTTGTGCTCTGAGATATATCTCAGAGAACGGGACAAAGGGCACCGTGGGCTTTGGTATGACCGGGCTTCTCGAGGTTCAGCAATGCAGATAGTGCCTCATTGTGAGATATAGCAGCAGACAGCGTCGCTTCAGGGTGTGGCCTTTCTTTAACGGGGAGTCTATGTGGTATGTGACGTTCAGCGATGAAGCGATGTAGCATTCGCCTCGCATCTTATGATTGAATGGAATATGCTCGCAGATGGATATGCTGTGGCCTTGCCATGCTTTAGGCACAAATATGTCGTAGCGCAAACCTCGTATGGCAGCTGACTTGTAGATTCCTATACCACCGAATGCAGACAGCATGTGCGTGTATTGCTGCTGACGTACCATCTTGTCTGCCTTTATGCCTCTGCAGAGCTTTGTGGTTGATTTAGTGAACGATAGCGGGATATCATTCATTGTCTCTTTATCGAATAGTAAGGCATAGGTATCATATTGTGCGCATAAGGGGAAGATGTGTCCTGCAAAGGAGATGTGCTCCCGTCCGTTAGCAAGCAACGCGCCCCAATCTTGCGGTGCTTGCTCTATGGCATTGATGATACCCGTGACGCTGAAATCCAGGATGTCGATGTCAAGAAACAACGTGTAGTCGCTCACAATGTTCTTCTCGATGTAGTCAAGCAGCAGATTTCGTATGAATGCCATTCGCGCAATACGCATGCATGACATATCCGGCGTCAATGGCCGGCCGTCATAACGGAATGGGAAGTTGCCGTTGAAATCCTGGCTTATTATCGTCACGCCGTCGCACTCTGCCGCATAGTCGCTGAGCACCTGCTTCGTGGCATCCTTGCTGTCGTTCTCTATTATCACGACGTAGGATTTGCTGAAGTGTGAGCGCAGAGCCTCTATGCGTGCCTTGTTGCGCAGTATGCTGTCGGCACAGTCGCGTGCGAGGGCACCTATTACTATTGTCTTGTCTGAAACCATAATGCTGTCTTTAGCGTGAGAAGATTACTTTCATGAGCTGCCATTTATCTTTGAACGACACATGCGGATTGAGCCATAGTGTCTGTCGCATAAGCGGATAGACGATGCGGAAGAGCAGATACTCTGCGCGTGGCATGGTAAGTCGGAAGTATATGCGGAGACTACGCTCCTGCCTCAGAGTATCGCGTAGGAATTGTGACTGCCCGTTACCTTTTACGCTCTCGCCTTCAAGGTGTATTATTCTTGGGCCACGGATGATATGGCTGCTGTAGCCGTGCTGCTGGAAACGGTGCTGCATCTCTGTCTCTTCATAATACATGAAGAAAGCGGGATGGAAGGCTCCGCACTCGTCGAGCACCGCACGGCGCACGAAGAGATCTGCTCCGGTGACATAGTCAACAGTGGCCTCGCTGCCGATGACGGCTTCAGCGACAATGCCGGTATTCCGTCTGAAAAGCTTTTGCACAGGGGTGATGATGAGCTTGCGGCATTGCTCGGAGAATGTAGGGAAGTGTCCGTAGGAGTGTATCTCTTCGCCGGCTCTGTTCTGCAGCATTGCCCCCACGGCTCCTACGTGCTTGTCAGCATTCTGCTCGGCATAATCCAGAAAGAGCTTGAGCGCATTGTTTAGAAGGATTGTATCAGAGTTGAGAAAGAAGATGTATTCGCCTTTGGCATGCAGAAGGCCAAGATTGTTGGCCTTGCCGAAGCCGAGATTCTCGTCACTCTGAACGAATGTTATGCCGTCGAGGGCTTTCAGCTGTGGCAGCATCGCGTCTGCCGGCGAGGCATTATCCACCACAATAATCTCATAGCTGACACCTGTGGTATGCTCTCTCAGTGAGGCAATGCAATCGAGTGTCAGCTTCGAAGTATTGTAATTGACGATAATGACAGATATCATACTACCTTGTTGAATTTCCAGATGTTTGCTATTAAGCCGGGAGTGTTTACCAGACACATTACCCATACAAGCGTCGTGACATTGTGCCACTCATCACATGCCCAGATGGCGAGTGGCAGGAATGCTATCGTGGCTATGACGGTGAATATGAGCTGTATGAGCAGTATGCCGATGCCGTTGAGGAAATAAGAATAGCGCATGCTCACGATGAGGATGAGCAGATAGCATGCCATGGCAGCGGAGAGTGACATCGGCACATTGACGTCGTCGCCAACCCACAGATGATATACCGTCGGTGACACCGCTACCATTATGGCCATGCCGATGGCTATGCCGAGGAGCATGATGTTCAGACGGCGTGACGCACGGTGTATCCATGGCATGTCGCCGCGGGTGTAGGCGTCGGTGGTGGCGTTCCAGAATGGCATGCACACTATTGTGAAGAAAACGAGCATGATGGAGAAGTATCTGTATGCCACCTGATACGGTGTCACTTCTGTCGGCGAGAACATCCGGCTGATGATAATGTTGGTGCTGGCAAAGAGTACGACAGAGCATATCTGTATGACAAAGAACTGCACGCCCGTGGAGCATAAGGCCTTGGCGACGGCGAGATTGGCAGACGATAGGGTGGGGCGGTACTGTGGATATCTGTGCCAGAAGGTATATGGGAAACTCAGTATCCATACGCTCAGCGGCAGCAAGGTGTTGAGCAGGACGACGACGAACAGCGAGTGGCTCCCCATGGTGTAGGCCATGAATGTGCCGATAAGGGCGAGTGTCTGCCCCAGACATAGCAGCAGATTGTTTACCGCGGGCAGCTGCAGGCCCATATATACATTGCCGATGGTCTTGAAGATAAAGGCCATGCACACCAGCGTGGCTGCCACGATGAGTATGGGGCGCAGATTGGGAACAATGGTATTGCTGAACCCTAACCATGAATAGATGTCGCCCCACATGACAATGCCTGCGATGATGGCAATGATGGGAAGGACAATGAGTGCCAGCATGAAGAATGTGGAGGAGATGGCCTCACGGACTTTCTGCGTTTTGCCTTCTGCGATATACTGCGAGACAGCATTGCGGAGGCCATTGCCAAGACCGATGTCGAGCATGTCTATCCACACAAGTATGCCGCTGATTGTGAGCCATACACCGTTGTTATATTCGCCCAACATCTTCAGGGTCAGCGGCACCATGAGGTATACTATTGCTGCCGACCAGCCTTTTATGAGGAATGATGCCATGACATTCTTGGTGAGAAGGGAGGAACGGCTGTCAGGCATGATGCACCTCCTCTCTTGCTATGGGCTGTGCGATACTGCTGTCTCCTTGTGGCTTGTCGATGCCAAAGAACGAGAATCGCAAGCGCTTCTGTGTGAACAGTGTGATGAAGAATACGAGCTGCAGAATGAACACCATGCTCAGGAAGATATTCTCTTGATAGAACTGCAGTATGAGTATCTGCACGAGGAAGGTGTATAGGCAGATGCAGATGGTATTGCCGTTGCATGACATGCGGTAGATGAAGCCCGAGAGAATGCCATATATCCATGCGAAGAATGCTACGCCGAGATATCCGAAGTCACAATAGAACGGCTGCAGAATGGTGTAGACGTTTGTTGGGATAGGCACCCACACGAACTCCTGCAGCTTCTGATGCACCTCAAAGTTGCCAATGCCGAAGCGGTTGAGGAATAGGTATATCGTCTCCAGCGTGTTGGCACCGAACTGTCCGGTGACATCGCGCATGAGAGTGCCGAAAGCCACCGGTGGAGACATGACATACATGGCCACGAAGCTGAGCAATGTCTCTTCTTGTGCATAATCAGAGTCCTCGCCTTCGCGCATGAGGTTGATGATGAAGAACACGACAACGAGGAGTATGCTCATGATGCCGATGGTGCGCAGCTTGATGATCTTACGCTCAAAGAGTACGTAGGCGCTGCAGAAGAATACAACGAAGAGGAGGCCCTTCTCCATGATGGCTATGGCATTGATGATGCAGCAAACGATGATGGCGATAAACTGCCAGCGGGGCAGCTTAGGTGTGCGCCACAGTGCCACCATAAGAAGAGATTGGGAGAGAACATAACTGTAGTTTAGAAATCCGTGGCCGTCGCCCTCAACGGAAAGCATACGGATGTTCTTCAGCATATCCTGACTGTCGAACATTGACACAATCTGATATACCTTATATAATAAAAGAGGGCTGATGATTATTGTCAAGGCGAAAAAGAAATAGAAGATGCCTTGGTTGATGTCTATGCCTTCTGTAGGAAGTGGCTGTGAACGGTGGGGTAGGAGATTGAAGGTTGCCAACGATGTGATGATGAATATCGGCAACCAAATGGATATGGAGATGAAGAACTGCGTGGAGAGAGGATTCAGTTCTTCACCGAAGATTAAAAACAATACTGCCATGCCTGCCCATACTGCTATTGTGATAAGCCATGGCGAGAAAACACCGCCCCATTCAAATGTCAATTGCTCTGCATGTCGCTGACGGCAAAGCCTGATGGCCTTGCACAAGGCTAAGGCGATGAGCACGAAGGCTATGATGTATGGCAGCAGGTGATGATTGGAATGGGCCGGCACACAATTGGCCTTGATAACGGCAAAGACGCATGCCGAACGCTTGATGAGAACCTCGTAGCGGACGCACTTCTCTGCCATGTCCTCATAATGCTCGCGTGCCATCTTCACTTCTTTCTCAAGATGGTCTAACTCGGCCTCCTCGCTGCTGAGCGTTGCGTCGGTATGAGAGTCAGCATACTGGGCATAGCGGTGTTGCAGAGTGTGGTAGGCTATTCCGGCTTCATGTCGCTCTTTCTTTGCGTCTTCATACTGAGCCTTGGCCATGTCTTGCCGAGAGATGGTGACGCTGTTGGCTAACTGTCGTGTGACAGCATCGAGCATCTCTGACGCTACGGCAGCATTGCGGTCGGTAAACTGTATGGTGAGCGTGGCATCATGCGGAGAGAAGAAGTAGTGTATGTTGTCTTTTATCGCCTCAATGGTGTCTGTGCCGTTGAAAGGCATGATATGGGCTTGGGCGGCCAGGTATGCTCCGTATTCTTGCTTAGTGTCTGCGAGCTTGTAGTGTGACAGCTTGCGGGCAAAATCATCTGTGGCAAGCAGTTTGCAGTATGTCTCCATATCGTTCATACCAGTATTTGCACGCATGGAGTTGAGCGTTGCTTCAAGTGTCGAAAGACCGATGGCGATATCCGTCTCCTTGTATTCGTCGCTCAGCGTAGTGCGTGCAGAATAATCGGTAGGCACACAGAGCCACACTGCTATGGCAAGTAGTGTGGCACATAGTGTAGCGAATATGTATGGATACCGACGTATTGACATGAAGAATGTTATGCTGTGGCATCTGTTGGCTTGCTGAAGATAGTGTTGCGCTCATTCCACATAAGCATCATGCTGCGAAGGATGAATGCAAGAATTATCCATAATGCAAGGACTATGACTTTCGGCATATTGCTGTGCTTGACCGGTACGGCAGCATTCTGCATCACGGTAAATGCTGGCGTGCGTTCCTGCAGCTTGGCCTTGGCGAGTTGCAGCTGTTCTACTACTTGCTGATAGATGTTGTATTTCAGCTGCATGTCATTCTCAAGGTCTTCCTCTTTCATCTTGTATGTCTGGAGGTTGACCTCTTGGTTGGCATCAGCGTATACGGCATACAGCTGCCGTGACTTGTCGTATTGCTGGCGAGCTTCCTTGAAGAGCATCTCCATATACTCAAGGTCAACGCGTGACTTCTTGGTGCGATACTCTGTGACAGCCTTTTGCAGATGGTTCTTGACGGTATCGGCAACGGTGGCAGCGATGAGAGGATCCTGATCGGTAACGGAGATAGTGATGACGTTGGTCTTCTTGTCAACGCTGCAATCTATCTTCGATGAGATATTCTTCATCACGTCATATTGAGCTCGGGTGAGCCATATGGGGCCTTTGGCTTGATTGCCTGCTGTTGCTGGATGTGGCTTCTCTTCAGAGCGCAACTTGTTGGTAATGTATCCAATGCTGGCGGCGGGCAGTTCGGTAAGTGCTAACTTCTGATGTTTCTTCAGATAAGTGTAATAGTCGCATGTCAAAGAGCCGTCCTTGTTGGTGACTTTGATGGGAAACATCTCATAGAGGAAATCCGTGGAACCTACGAGGTCTGGGTATATCTCCGGGTAGATGGCATCGCCTGTCTGGCCGAGCTTCATGTTCATGCCTACCATGGATGCCAATGACGATATACTGCCAGAGAATCCCATGCCGGACTCTTCCGGTGCAAGAATCACGGTGCTCTTGTATACCTTAGGTGTGGTGAAGGCTATGATGAGGCCGAGGACAACTCCCACACCACAGTATATGGCAAGCTTCTTTTTATCCTTCTGCAGTATGCGTAAGAACTCTGATATGTTGAAATTATATGCTTTCATACGAATGCCGTGGCTTGAATAATGCTTTACGGACAACGGTTGATGTTTTTTTACTGAGGCTTGCCGGGGCGAAGCAAGCGTTTGCAGCTGTCACGCTATTTTATCACAGATACTACGACAGCGGCCATCGTGGCGAGGGTAGAGCCGATGCTAACCCACATGGATGCTGTCTGTGCAAGGTTGCTCTGAGTGTTGCGCTCTGGGAGGACAATCTCACAGCCAGGCTCTACCTTGGCACCGCTCCGTACCATCTGTGCTGAGCCGTTCTGGTAGATGATGTATGCCCAGCGGCGGTTCTTCGCACCACGTGCACCACCTTGTGCCATATAGTACTTTATGCCTTTGCCATCAACGTAAGGCACTGCATTCTCGTATGGCACGGCACCGCTGATCTTTACGGTGTTGCGGGCTTCCTCGACAACGATGCGGTCGCCATCGCGAAGGATGAGGTCATCTTCACAGCCAGGGTCGTTTAGTGACGCTTGCAGATTGACAGCAACCTTATACTCGTCTTCACGCATGACCTTCTCTGCAAGGAGAGAGTCGGCGAAGTGGCGCTTCTCCTCAGAGTTCATGGCAGTACCGGTGGAAAGGCCATAAGCCCATGATGCACGCTGTTCGTCGAGGATCTTCTGACGGCGGCGGCGTTCCTCATCGTTCATCTTACGCATGACATATGTGCCGTTCTTGGCTGCCTGTGGAGTGAGGCCTCCTGCCATCTTCAGCACGTCGCTGATGCGGGTGTTGTTCTTCTCCATGCTATATGGGCCGGCAGACATTACCTCGCCTTCTATCGTGACGCTTGCCTGCTCGCGGTAAGCTGCATTGGCTGTGACGTAAACCTCGTCGAACGGCAGGAGCTTGAATCCTTCCTTGCCGTCGAGGACGAAGCCGTCGACAAGTTTCAGCTCGGTTGTTTCGGTGCGGATATTGCCGCTGACGGAGCTGTCGGTTATGCGACGGTTGATTCTTACTGTGTTTGAGGCATTGCTCTTCAGTCCGCCAGCCTGAAGGATGAAGTCTTCTACCGTCATGCCCTCTGCATACTGGTATGTGCCAGGGTAGTATATCTCGCCGAATATCTTGAGTTTACGGTCGTCTTGCAAATCTTTGCGTGACGGGATGAAGAGCACATCCTCATTACACAATGGGATGTCTGCAACGGTACCGTCCATAATGCCTTGCACGTCAACGGCAATGACCTCGAGCGTGCGGTCTTTCTTCATACGGTGCATTACGGCATGCTGCGTAAAGGCATCCTCGCGGAGTCCATCTGCTATCTCTATGAGAGTACGGACACTTGTTATCTCGCCACCCAACTGATATTTGCCAGGACGGAAGGCGGCACCCTTCAGCTCCACCATATTCTTATAGCGGGGTAGGATAGAGTCAACGCTTACAGAGTCCTCGTCGCTCACCTTGAATGATGACATATCGAACTCTGTGACATTGAAGACGCCATACTCGCGGCCGTTCTTGCGGAGCACACGCACGCTCTTGGTATAGGCATCGCCAGTGAAGCCTCCTGCGTATTTCAGCAAGGTCTGCACCGACTCTGTCTTCTTCATCTCATAGAACATCGGGCGCTTTACCTTGCCCGTGATGTTTACGAGACAGTCGTAAGGACCGACGACGATGACGTCATTATCGTGGAGGCGCACATTGCCTGTGAGCTTGCCATTGAGGATGTAGTCGTAGATATCGACGTTAGAGACGAGTCGTCCGTTGCGATATACCTTGATGTTACGCAGCGTGCCGATATCGCTTATGCCACCTGCCATATATAGCGCATGGAAGACGCTGGCAAAGGCAGACAGCGTGTATGTGCCCGGAGCTTTCACCTCGCCCATGACATTCACCATGATGGTGCGTGTCTGTCCTACGGTAAGCTTTACCTTTGATGAAGAATAGCGTGAGCCAAGTGTCGAGCGTATCTTTGCATTTGCCTGACTGACAGAGAGTCCGCTGACCTGTATCGGACCATAGTCTTCAATGGAGATAAAACCGTCGGGGCTCACGGTAGCCTCAAATGTCTTCTGTGTTGCGCCATAGACATCAACAAAGACGGCATCGCCAGGACCGAGGACATAATTCTGTGGTGTGGCAATGTTCATGTTCGGCTCAAAGGTGAGGTCGCGATTGTTGAAGATGTCACGTCCGAAGACCTTGCGGCGGTTCTTCATTCGCTGCTCAATCTTCTTCTCAAGCATGGCTGTAGAGTCAGGCATGAAGCCGTCGAGCTCCTCACGCATCTGCTCGCTGTCATCGCGGTCGTCAGACCATGATGTCGCACGGTCAGCGGATGACCGATATCCCATTGACATGCCGTTGTTGTCGTCGGCATCACTCATGCTGCCATAGCCGCTACCATTACCGCCATTGCTGTTGCCGCGCTGTGAGGTGCCGTTGGCAGAGCGTGTGCGTGTGCCATCAGAAGAAGTGCTGGAACCGGAAGAACCCATAGAGCCTTTCTTCATCGATGAGTACTTCTTACGCAGTTGCTGAAGTTTCTGCACGCTGACGCCTTTCTGCATGAGCTTGGTGACTATCTGTGCCTGAGAGGTTCCCTTGCTCTGCTCTTTCTGCACAAACTCTATGATTTTTGCATCAGACATTGACTGTGCCGCCATTGGCAAGGCCATGGTGAACAGAATCAGAAGGGTGTATAGGTATTTCTTCATAAATTAATATGCCTCTATATAACAAATATTTGTTGGTAACTGTTTCATTCTTCCATCTCTTCCCCCTTTCGTACCGCGAAGCAAATGCCCTTGGGGCAGGAGGTTGGGAGGGGCTCTTTTTGGGGGCTCTAATAAGAACGGGTGGATGTATATGGCGTTTGTGATATACTGTCGGTTCTTGTTACGACGTGCTTGTATGGGAAATTATTCGGTATAGAACTTTATCAGATTGACGATAGCTTGATGACAGGCGGGGCAGAAGACGGGGTTCTCGTTTGTACGCATGCGGCAGTCGGCTGTGGGGCGATAGACGCCTTTCACCGAATAGCCTGCACCTTCATAGAACCCTACGCCGTCAACCTTGCCGATGAGATTCTCCCATTTGTCATGAAAGTCCGCCTTTGTAGTGATGTTCTTCTCCCATGGCTCAACGTCATGCGGGTACATCGGTATGTCTTCTGTCTCGTAGGCATACTCGTCGGCAAGTCCTGCAAAGCTGTGTCCGAACTCATGTACCACAACAGGGCGATACTTCTGGTGATGAGTAGATGTGAGATTGTAGCTGTTGAGGATGCCGCCGCCACCGTAGCGTGAGGAGTTCACGAGGACGATGATATGCTCATAAGGTATTCCGGCAAGACAATTGTGCAAGTCTTTCAGGTGCAGCGTTGTCAGATATCTGTCGCTGTAGAATGTGTCGAAGTTTGAGTGCAGCACGGTGTTCAGCCAGATGCCCTTTGGCGGCTCGCTGGTACCGCTGTCAACCGATGGCGACTTGACGGCGACGACGTTGAAACGTCCCTTCATAGATTTGAACGGCTCGTGTGCGAAGAGTGACTCAAGTGCAATGTTTACATCCTGCAAGTACACCGGCATCTCCTGCTCCTGATATCCCTCTGCCACAAATGCTATGTTGATGCAGTTGTTAGGGTCGTCGGCCTTCTGAACGACGTCGTAAGGCATTGTGCCATTGGTGGCAAGATGATGTATGAGGATGTCGGTCGGCACTACGGTATGCGTCATCGTTGCCATAATCTGGCGCCGGCTGTTCATCAGGTTTATTGTGACGTCAACGGTGTCCTTTGGCATTGGCACGATGAAGACATTCTCAAACGAGCGTGTCAGCGTCTTTGCCTCGTCGTAGCTCAGCCACTCCTGGAATAGGGTAGAGAAGGAGTTGCGGTAGATGACCATGTCTGAGCCGTGTGGCTTTATGATTATCTGACCGTTGCCTTCAAACGGCACGTCTGCAAGATGCTTGCGCTTGCCATACCATCCGTCTGTCTGGAGCAACTCGTCTACGGCTATTGTCTGTGCCTGAGCATTGCCGGCAAAGGTATAGTCGATGCGAAGGGTCTTGTCGGTGAACCATTGGTCAAATGATTGCGCAACGGCATGCTGCGCAATCATTATTATGGTTATTATAAGCAGAGTCTTTCGCATGGTTCTCATCTTTATATAAATGTGGAGTTTGTTTAGCGCTATATCTAATGATGTGCTGTTTGTGCATATATGATATATTGCTTAGTTATTATCACAAGCAGACAAAGTGGCTGTTTAGTAACTGCGTGCGATAATCACACGATGCTTAGCAGGCTTGCCGCTGACCATATCTGTGCCTGGTGTCTGCTCGTATGCGAATGGCACGCAGCGGATAGTGGCCTGTGTCTCCTCCTTGATCTTTGCCTCGGTTTCCTCGGTGCCGTCCCAGTGGCAGAGGAAGAATCCGCCATCCTTGATGCGCTCCTTGAATTCCTCGTAGTTGTCGCACTCGAAGACATTCTCGTCGCGATGCTTACGAGCCTTCTCGAAGATATTCTGCTGGATATCGGCAAGCAGCTGCTCCACACGCTCTACGATGCCCTCGAAAGGTACCGACTCTTTCTCGAGAGTATCACGGCGCATAACCTCTATGGTGCCGTTCTCCAGATCGCGTCCTCCCATGACGAGGCGTACGGGCACGCCCTTGAGCTCATAGTCGGCGAACTTGAATCCCGGGCGCTTGTTGTCAGCATCGTCAAACTTCACGCTGATGCCTTTCTGGCGAAGACCGTCGATTACCGGCTGAAGCTTCTCTGACACCGCAGCCACCTGGTCGCCCTTGCCCAGTGGGATGATAACCACCTGAATAGGTGCGAGGCGTGGAGGCAGCACGAGACCGTTGTCATCAGAGTGTGTCATGATGAGCGCACCGATAAGACGCGTGCTGACGCCCCATGATGTAGCCCATGGTGTGTCCTGTGCGTTATCCTTGTTGAGGAACGATACCTCGAATGCCTTTGCGAAGTTCTGACCGAGGAAGTGGCTCGTGCCTGACTGCAGAGCCTTGCCGTCCTGCATCATTGCCTCGATGGTGTATGTGTCGAGTGCTCCTGCGAAGCGTTCTGTCTCTGACTTTACGCCCTGCAGCACAGGGACTGCCATCCAGTTCTCTGCGAAGTCGGCATAAACCTTAAGCATGGTCTGTGCGTTCTTCTCTGCCTCCTCGCGTGTGGCGAAAGCACAGTGGCCTTCCTGCCACAGGAACTCTGATGTGCGGAGGAACGGACGTGTGCGCATCTCCCATCGCATGACGTTACACCATTGGTTGCACAGCAGCGGCAGATCGCGGTAAGAGTGTATCCAGCCCTTGAAGGTGTTCCATATCATTGTCTCTGATGTAGGGCGTACGATGAGTTCCTCCTCAAGTTTTGCCTCTGGGTCAACGACAACGCCGTCGTGGGTGTCGTTGGTCTTCAGACGATAGTGTGTCACTACGGCACACTCCTTTGCAAAGCCCTCGACATGCTCTGCCTCACGTGAGAGGAACGACTTCGGAATGAGCAGTGGGAAGTAAGCGTTCTGCACGCCCTGTGCCTTGAACATATCGTCCATGGCGCGTTGCATCTTCTCCCATATAGCATAGCCGTAAGGCTTGATAACCATACATCCTCGTACTGCACTCTGCTCTGCCAGGTCGGCCTTCACGATGAGGTCGTTATACCACTGGCTGTAATTGTCAGCTCTCTTTGTGAGCTCTTTAAGTTCTTTTGCCATTTCTATTTTGTTGTTATTATTATTATCGTAAGGGGATTTTCAATATTAGGTGCAAAGTTACGAAAAAAAAACGAGATAATGGCATACTTTAGGAAAAAAGTTTGTTAGTGATATAATAAATTAAGAAAAATTTCGTTATAATAGTGTATATCTTTGAAAGAACTTAATCTCTAACAATGGTTTTACTTTATATTCACCTAAACATTTTTGCCTATGCCATATTTTACTCCAGAAGAATTATCACCCCGTGAATCAACTCTTGAACTAATCCGACAGGTGGCATATTCTTATCGCCCTGTCAAAGTCGCGGGAACAAACATCAGCTATTCGCTTAACTGATAGTCCTGCTCTGTTATATCTGTCATGGATATAACGCTTTCGTGAAATGGCCTGAAGGTCATCCGAAAACATCTTCTATATAACCAATATTAGAACTGTACGATTGAAATTCTGCCTTATTATGGGTAAAGTGGAAAGTGGAGAGTGTAAAATGTAAAGTGGAAAGTTTTGATTACCATGTCTTGCCAATAAGTGCATGGTAACCTTCTGAGCTCATGAACGCATTAAATGTTGGTAATCACAACTTTCCATTTTCCACTTTACACTTTCCACTTTCCATTTTCCACTTTTTCAATCGTACAGCACGCAAATGTTTGCTATTTATAGTTGCATTTTTTCTTCTCCTCCCCTTGTGGGAGGTTTGATGGGGTCTCTTTTGCTTTGACCTTAACACTTTACAGAAACAACGAGCGGAACACTTTCTATGGTGTTCCGCTCGTTGTTTGTATATAGAGAAAATGCGGTATGCTTTAATCCTGCGAACCACCGGCAAGGTCGAGCAGCTCGTTGGTGATAGCCTGCTGACGTGACTTGTTGTACTGCAGGTTAAGCACGCGCAACAGCTCGTCGGCATTATCCGTAGCTGTCTGCATGGCCACCATGCGTGCAGCATGCTCAGAGGCATTGCTGTCGAGCAGGGCGGTATAAACCTGCAGATTCAGATATTGAGGAATGAGCTTGCCGAGGACGGCGTCCATATCCGGCTCAACGATGAAGTTGTCGTTGAGCGGCTTTGCCGCTTTCTGCTCCACGGTGGCTGTATGCTGGCCATGCTTCTTCAGATACTCCTGGCTCTCCTTCGTAGCGATGGTAGAGGTGAGGTCACGTCCTTTCTCTGCGCTGAAGTCCACCTCTGCGATATCGATAGGCAGGAATGTCTTGCGCGTAAGAATCTGTGAGCCGGCACTCTTGAAATGATGATAGATAAGCTCAACCTTGTCTATCTCTCCATCCAGGAATTTCTGTGCAACATCCTGTGCTATCAGCATACATTCGTGAGACGAAGGATGGTCGCACAGATTGTTGTATTCACCAGCAATGTTCAAGCCCAGCTTAGCTGCCTTCTCTGCCACCTTGCGGCCTACAGGGTAGACGAGGAGTGCGTCTTTGCCTAAGTCCTCATAGTCGTCAATAGCCTTCTGCAGGCATTTGATGATGTTTGAGTTGAAGCCGCCACAGAGTGAACTGTTTGAGCTGAAGACAATGACCGCAACCTTCTTTACCTTGCGCTCCTCAGAGAATGGAGAGTTGGCATCTGCCTCAGAGGCGAGGAATGTCTTGAGGATATGCTCGAGCATACTTTCATATGGGAGCATATTCTCAATCATCACCTGCGCATGATGCAGCTTAGAGCTTGCCACCATCTTCATCGCACTCGTTATCTTGCGGGTGCTGTTGACGGAGGCTATGCGGTTTTTTATTTCTTTCAATGAAGCCATAGGCTTTGGAATGGTTAAGAGTTAAGAATCAGATTCTTATTACTTAAATGATCCGGCAACGTCGGCCATGACTTTCTCGATGACAGCTGTTGCGTTATCGTCAATCTTTCCAGAGCCGAGGAGGTCGATGACATCCTGATGCTGTGTGCGCATAACATCGAGGAACTGATCCTGACACTCGCGGACACGCTCAACAGCCACAGGGGCCATCAGGCCATGTGTGCCGCAGTAGAGAATGGCAATCTGCTCGCCGACAGGCATAGGGCTGTACTGCGCCTGGATGAGGAGCTGGTTGTTCTTACGTCCACGGTCAAGGGTCATGGCTGTCACGGCATCCATATCGCTTGAGAACTTAGAGAATGACTCCAGCTCACGATACTGTGCCTGGTCGATCTTCAGCGTACCAGCAACCTTCTTCATTGACTTTATCTGTGCCGAGCCACCCACACGGGATACGGAGATACCGACGTTGATGGCAGGACGGAAGCCCTGATTGAAGAGGTCAGACTCAAGGTATATCTGTCCGTCGGTGATAGAGATCACGTTGGTAGGGATATACGCAGAGACGTCGCCCGCCTGTGTCTCGATGATAGGTAGGGCTGTCAGTGAGCCACCGCCCTTTACCTTGCCCTTGAGGCAGGCTGGGAGGTCGTTCATCTGCTCTGCCACTTCCTGCTGCTCGTTGATCTTTGCAGCACGCTCGAGGAGACGAGAGTGGAGGTAGAAGACATCGCCTGGGTAAGCCTCACGTCCTGATGGACGGCGGAGGATAAGCGATACCTCACGATATGCGACAGCTTGCTTAGAGAGATCGTCGTAAACTACGAGAGCATGCTCGCCGCGGTCGCGGAAGTACTCACCGATGGCAGCACCTGCGAAAGGTGCATAGTACTGCATGGCAGCAGGATCAGATGCTGTAGCCGCAACGATGATAGTGTACGGCATAGCGCCCTTCTCCTTGAGGTTCTGTACGAGTGCGGCAACGGTAGATGCCTTCTGTCCGATGGCAACATAGATGCAGTATACAGGCTTGCCCTGCTCGTAGAAAGACTTCTGGTTGATGATAGTATCGATGGCGATGGCTGTCTTACCTGTCTGACGGTCGCCGATGATGAGCTCACGCTGGCCTCGTCCGATAGGAATCATAGAGTCGACAGCCTTCAGACCTGTCTGCAGAGGCTGCTTCACCGGCTGACGGTAGATAACGCCCGGGGCCTTACGGTCGAGCGGCATTTCGAAAGCGTCAGTGAGGTCGATGTCGCCCTGTCCGTCGATAGCCTGGCCGATAGGGTTGATGACACGACCAAGCATATTGTCGTTTACGCGAATGGAAGCGATACGCTTAGTACGCTTAACCTTCATACCCTCTTTGATGCCGCTGGTAGAACCGAGAAGGATACAACCGACGTTGTCTTCCTCAAGGTTCATCACGATGGCCATGGTGCCGTTCTCGAATTCGAGAAGCTCGTTGGCCTCAGCGTTACGTAGGCCATAGATACGTGCCACGCCATCATTGACGGTAAGCACGGTACCCACTTCGTCAAAATCCTGTCCGCCGCCAATGCCCTTGAGCTGCTGCAACAGTACCTCAGAGACTTCGCTTGGTTTGATTTTATCTGACATTGTTTAATTTTACAAATTTACAATTTACAATTTTACAATTGGCTTGGTTCTTTTGCAAGATATTGTTGCCTAAGCCAATTTCTTGAGAATATTGCTGAGCTGTGACTTTACGCTGGCATCCATTCGGTATGTATCATACTCGAGGATGAAGCCACCGATGATGTCAGGGTTGACTTCTGTCTCAAACTCAACAGTTCCGTTAGTGTTACTCTCCACCATCTTACGCATCTTCTGTTCTGTGTCAGCAGACACGGCGACGGCAGTGGTAAGTTTTCCGCGGATGATATTCTTCTGTTGACGATAAAGTGTAACGTATGAGTTGGCGATGAACTGCATCACCATCTCACGCCCTTCTGCGAGTACGAGGCTGATGAGGCGGGATGTTATCTCGCTTACTTCACCTCCGGCAGCTGCCTTCAGCAATGCTGCCTTCTCTTCTGTGGCAATCATAGGGTTGCCGATGGTGTGACGCAGCTCAGGGACATTGATGTAACTCTCTGCGAGAGTCAGCATCTCCTGATATACGGTGTCTTCCACCTTCAGCTCCATAGATCCTTTCAGCAGAGCTCGGGCATATCTTACTGATATTACTCCTATATCCATAATCTTAAAGTATTTGGGTGGTGGGTGGTGGGTGCTTGCTATACGATATGCTTAGCGAAAGTGTATCAGCTAACACCTGTCACCAAACACCAAACACCTGTATTATTTTGCAACAGAAACCTCATCCAACAGTTTGTCAATCAACTCCATCTGAGCCTTGTCGTTGCTCAGATTCTGGCGAACCACCTTCTCGGCAATCTGAACAGAGAGTTCAGCTACCTGTGCACGGATCTCTCGTATTGCAGCGGCTTTCTCGTTCTCAATCTGAGATTTTGCCTCGGCGAGCAGCTTGTTAGCCTGCTCACGTGCGTCAGAGTCAGCCTTTGCTACTACGTTGTCGTGAATCTGCTTTGCCTCCTTTAGTATGGCTGCTTGCTGTTCACGTGCACCCTGCAGCAGTGCCTCGCCTTCCTTTTCTATATTGGCCAGTTTCTCGGCAGCCTCGTGGGCTTTTTGGAGAGAGCCGTCGATGAAGTCCTTGCGCTCGTTAACCATATTAACGATGACAGGGAATCCATACTTCCACAGTATGACGAGCACACATAGGAAGACGACGGTCATCCAGAAGAACAGACCAAAGTCAGGCGTTATTAATGACATAGTTTACTGTTATTTATGCCAGTTATGATGCTGGCGTATTATACGAAGAGGGCGAGGATAGAGATGATCAGAGTGAAGAAAGTAGCACCCTCGACGAGAGCGGCAGCAACAATCATAGAAGACTGGAGCTTAGAGTGCATCTCTGGCTGGCGTGCCATAGCGTCCATAGCCTGACCACCGATCTTACCGATACCGATACCTGCGCCGATTACTGCGAGACCACCACCTACTGTAGCACCGAGCTTTGCGAGTGCGTCGGCTGCCAAAAGAATTGCTAAACTTGTCATAATTTTAAGATTTTAAGTTATTATTTTTTTGTTGTTGTTTATTAAATGTGATTGTTTTTGTAATACGTCATGCTGCTTTCTGT
>R12__coassemble_180_pt1 | contig 26047 bp, 13 predicted proteins | sample R12__metabat2_high_PE_039 | metagenome-assembled genome bin R12 | reverse complement strand
CGGTCGCCTTCGGGGCTAATTACTGGCTACCGTAGCCAACACGTCTATCATTGCCAAGAAAATATTAGAAAATCGTAATGATGGACATCTGCTGACAATGAGCCTTGGCGTTAATCACATTTGATAATTGACAATTGCTGATTGACGATAAATAGTTGTCATAATTGATAATTGCTAATTGCTGATTGCCAAGAAACAGTAATCATAATTGCTAATTGCTAATTGCCAACTGCTAATTGATGGCCTTTACTTTGCCGTTACAGAGGTAGAGCTTCCGCCGCTGACGGATGTCACACCTTCATAGAGCATCATCCACTGTGAGCCTCCATTGACCGTCACTCCTGATGACAGCGTGTACGAACCGCTGCTCATCGACGGCGTGCTCAGTAGCAGGCGCCCGCCGCTGTACTGTCGAGGCAATGCGAATACCGCTACGGGCTTGTCGCCGCTTGTCAGCGCGAAGCATGAGCCTGCAGAGCCGCTGATGCTTGTGGAGATATAATGTCCGCTGTAGTTTGCACCCATCGTCATGGAGCTGTTGCCGATGCTTATCACCGTGGCGTTAGACATGCTGAATGTAGAGTTCTCCAAGTCGATGCCTTCCTCGCTGCCTACCGTGCTTGCCACGCCTATCATCACGCCTCCGGTGGCCTTTATAGAACCGTTGGAGTCAATGCCGTCGCCCTGTCCGTTTGATATTGCGAAGACATATGCATCGCCGCTGACGTTGATGGCTGTCGATGCGTTGAGGCCGTCGTCATAGGCGCTGACGGCTGTCTTGCCTCCGCTGAATGTCAGCGTGGCCTTGCTCTCTATGCCCTCAGCGTTGCTACCCGATGTACGCACCATGATATCTCCTCCTGAGATGTTCACATTTGCATCACCCTTGATTCCCTTCGGCGATACAGAGTTGTCAGATGACGAGCTGCTCTGGCCTGGCCCCCAACCTCCTCGGTTGTTGCTGCTCGACGATCCGTATTGGCTGCCTGTCGTGATGATGCGCAGCTGTCCACCGGTGATGTTTATGACGTCGTCGCATGAGATGCCCTTACCGCCCTGTCCGGTGCTCTTGAGGTAGAGCTCGCCCCCAGAGACTGTCATTACGCTGTCGGCCTTTATTCCGGCGCATCCGCTGTAGTCGTTTGCGACAGACGTATCGACACCACCCGTTGTGATGGCTGTCAGTCGTCCGCCCTCCACTTCGAGGAGACAGTCGCTCGACAGACCCTTGGAGCCGCTGCCGGCCGTCTCGGTGTTCACCACGCCTCCGCGCATGCAGATGTCGTCGTTGGCCTTGATGGCGTTGCCGGCTCCCGAGCCGCATGTGATGTGGAGATTGGTGTTCGGACGGATGAAGATGGCATCGTCGCTGGAGATGCCCGCCTTGCCCTTCTGGTTCTGGGCGTTGATGGTCAGCGTGCCGCTACCGCTGAATCGCAGATCATCCTCGCTGAAGAACACCGCTTTCATATCTTCTGCGCTGACAAGAGATGCATACTCCGGTGTCGTTGCCGACGGAGTGTATGCTGCCGAGGAACTGTCAGCGAGAGTGTTCGTGCCGTTGATGACGACGAAGCAGTTGCCATCCTGGATGTTTATGGCCGAGCCGCTGGTGCTGGTGATGGATGTGCCGTTTAGCAAGAGCTCAAACTTCTTCTCAGAATAGATCTTCAGCGAGCCGTCGGTGGTCTCTCCGCTGACTTTCAGCACCATGCCCTTGCTATGCGCATGCACCTCGACGTGGCCTCCGCTGACGGTGATGGTGTCGCCCTTCACCGTTCCGCTGACGGTGGCGTCGCTGGTACCGTTGAACGCGATGCCTACGGTGTTCTTCTCCTCGAAGTTGTTCTCGATGTAGTCGTTGTAGTGAGCGTCGTTCTCATCGGTAGGAATCACCTCTGTCTCTGACATCGAGGTGGTGTTGATATCGACGGAGAACGAGGTGAGTGTGCCGAGCGACACCATCTCTGATGAGCTTGAGCCGCCACCGGGCGTCATGCCGCCACCCTGTCCTTCAGGGATGTAGTTCTCCCAGTCATCATCGTAGCCGGTAGAACATGCGGCACATACGCATGCCGCTGTCAATGCAATTAATAGTCTTGATAGTTTCATTATTTTGTTTGTTTGATTAATCAATGGTTGCAGTTATCCTGTCTGATGATTAGATGTTTAATGCGCCCGTAAGATTAATCAGATTAGTTTTTATTTACCCCAATTAACAACACGTAAGGTTTCTGCCGTGCAATAGGTGGTGTCACTTAACAGGATTTAACGGCAAAAATGCTACAATCTCATTTTTTTATTGTAACTTTGCACCGCCTTATATTATGCAAAGGCATGTACAACTGTTGAAAGATCTGCGTCACATATTCTACTACGTCGTTGCCGTTAGCATTCTTGCTATCGGCATTTCGGCATGCTCTACGCAGAAGAACACCGCTGGCTCGAGATGGTGGCACAGCTTCAACGCACGCTATAATACATATTATAATGGTGCGCAGGCATACATCGAGGGCTCGCTGGCAAAGGAGACGGGCAACAAGGATAACTACACCGAGCGCATCCCGCTCTACACCGTGGGCAATAAATCGAGCCGTGAGCTGGGCAAGTCAAACTTTGAGACGGCCGTGACAAAATCGCAGAAGGCCATCAAGCAGCACTCCATCAAGAAGAAGCCCGACTGGACGAAGAACCGCCGGAAGACCGAGCGCGACATCGAGTGGCTCAGTCGCCGCGAGTATAACCCGTTCATCTGGAAGGCATGGATGCTCATGGGACGCTCGCAGTTCTATATGGGCGCCTTCGACGAGGCTGCCGCCACCTTCTCGTATATGTCCCGACTCTATCGCACACAGCCCGCCATCTATGGCAAGGCCCGTGCCTGGCTGGCCAAGTGCTACATAGAGCTTGACTGGCTCTATGATGCAGAAGACGTCATACGCAAGATGAACCGCGACAGCATCGACTGGCATGCGCAGAAGGAATGGGACTACACCTATGCCGACTATTACCTTCACTCGGGAGAGCTCGACAAGGCAGTGGAATACCTGCGCAAGGTCATACGCCATGAGATGCGCTCCAAGCAGAGAGCCCGAGAGTGGTTTCTACTCGGACAGGTCTATGCCGCACAGAAGCGCAACACAGAGGCATACGATGCCTTCCGACATTGCGTCAGACAGAATCCCCCATACCAGCTGGAGTTCAATGCACGCATAGCGATGACGGAGGTGATGCCCGCCGGCGAGTCGGCATCTAAGATCAGACGTCTGAAGCGCATGGCACGCTCTGACAAGAACGCAGAATATCTCGACCAGGTTTACTACGCCATAGGCAACGTCTATCTGGCAGAGAAAGACACCATGCATGCCATCTACGCCTATGAGAAAGGCAACGAGAAGGCCACACGCTCGGGAATAGAGAAGGGTGTGCTGCTGCTGCATCTCGGAGATCTGTACTGGGCGAAGGAAAAGTTCGGCGATGCGAAGCGATGCTATGGCGAGGCCATCGGCCTGCTTGACAAGGAACGTCCTGACTATCAGCAGCTCTCCGACCGTTCGAAGATACTCGACGAGCTGGCTCCGCATACCGACAACATACACCTGCAGGACTCACTGCAGGCGCTGGCGAAGATGGACGAGAAAGACCGCAATGCCGCCATCGACCGCGTCATAGAGGCTCTCAAGAAGAAAGAGAAGGAGGAGAAGCTGAAGCAACTGGAGCAACAGGCGCAGCAGAACGGCGCACAGGGCAATGTCAATGGCAATACAAACCCTGTCGTGCAGAATACTGCCGCCAGAAACACCGGTGGCTCCACGACATGGTATTTCTATAATCCGACGGCCGTACAGCAGGGTAAGCAGACCTTCCAGCAACAGTGGGGACGCCGCGAGAATACCGATGACTGGCAGCGGACAAACCGTACCGTCGTAGCTTCCGGAACCATGGACGATGCTGGTGGCGAGGTGGCGGATTCGCTGCAGGCTGCCAACGAAGGACAGAATGCTGCCGCAGGCAATGCCGACTCGGTGGCTACGGAGAAGAAAGATACGGCAGCTCTCGATCCGCACAAGCGTGAGTATTATCTCGCACAGATACCATTCACAGAGGAACAGCTCGCGGCCAGCAACCAGATCCTGGCCGATGCGCTGTATCATGCGGGCGTAATATTCAAGGACAAGCTTGACAATCTGCCGCTATCTGAACGCACGCTGAACCGTCTGCAGAAGGACTTCCCGGACTTTGAGAATAATGCCGACGTGTATTATCACATGTTCTTGCTATACTCCCGAAAGAATGACCGCAAACGGGCGGATACATACAAAGCGTTGCTGAAGTCGAAATACCCGGACTCGGAGTGGACGCCTATCGTCAATGACCCATACTTTGAGGATAACGCTAGATACGGAAAACACCGCGAAGACTCGCTGTATGCCGAGACATACGAGGCATTCCGGCAGGACAAGAACGACGTGGTGGCACGCAACTGCAGCCTATCGGAGCGGCGCTACCCTAAGGGCGAGCATCATGATAAGTTCATATTCATCAGCGGTCTGACACGTCTCAATATGGGCGATGCCGACAGCTGCATCACAGCTATGAAGCGCGTCGTCAGCGAATATCCGCAGAGCGATGTGGCGAAGATTGCCGGAATGATTGTCAACGGAGCATCGGCAGGCAGAAAGATGCATGGCGCGAAGTTTGATGTCGGAGATATCTGGAGCTACAGAGCGGAGGCACTCGCCGAGGACAATGATACCACCAAGCAGGCGTTCTCGGATGATACCATGCAGGAGTTCGTATTCCTGATGACATACAATCCGGACTCTATTGGATCACGGCAAGCCGCTGACTCGCTGCATCTTATCACAGCTAAGCCGCTCGATGACGACGATAACACGGTGAGAGTGGATACACTCAACGCTGAGAACCGCATGCTCTACGAGATAGCACGCTATAACTTCACAAGCTATCTCGTGCGTAACTTCGATATCAACATTGAGGAGTATGAGGGCGGCATGCATCGACTGGCCATCAGGGGATTCCAGAACTACACCGAGGCGCTCGTCTATGTACGCAATCTTTACGCCAATACCAGGATACGAACCATTGCCAGCGGAAGCAGAAACATCATCATCAGCGAGCCGAATCTCGCCTTGCTCGGAACGAGATTCAGCTATAATGACTATGACAAGTTCTACTCTGAGCATTTCGCATCGCTGCCACAGCCTGACGCACGAGATGTCTTCTACGACCAGATTGTCACACCAGAGCAGTACGATCCGGAGTCTAAGCCATCGACACCTGCTGAGAACGGAGGCGACGATGACGGACAGACGGAAGGCAATGCAAACTCTGCTAACGGCAATGCCAATGCCAACGCCGAAGACGAATTTAACATCATTGAGGACAATGCTATGCCTACGCCTGCTGCTGCGGCATCGCAGAAAGCTGCTGACGACAATATAATCATCGAGGAGCCGGTAAAGAAGACTCCGGCAACTGCCTCAAAGAATGCTGCTGACGATAACGTCATCATCGAGGAGCCGGTGAAGAAGACTCCGGCAACTGCCTCAAAGAATGCTGCTGATGATAACGTCATCATCGAGGAGCCGGCAAAGGCTGCCAATCAGAAGGCTGCCGAAGATTCGTCAACGACAATCATTGCTGACGATGACAATGCGGCAAAGGCCGAGGAGGCACGCAAGGCTGAGGAGGCACGCAAGGCCGAGGAAGCACGCAAAGCAGAGGAGGCACGCAAAGCAGAAGAAGCCCGCAAAGCCGAGGAAGCACGCAAAGCAGAAGAGGCTCGAAAGGCGGAGGAACAACGGCAAACAACCATACGCCAGGATATTAACTCTGACATCCTCGAGATTATTGACTTCGATGCTCCGGCAGAGACATCTGGCGGCAATGCTGCTAACGGCAACAACGCTGCCAACAACAAGTCAACAACAACGGCAAAGGGCACAAACGCCAATGCCAATGCCACCAAGAACGCTGCTAATAACAAGACGGCCACCACCAAGAACAACAACAACAACGCCACCAACACCACCAAGACGAACAACACCACCAACCAGAACGGCAATAACAATGCTACTCCTGAAAACGATGATGAATACTTCGAATTGGACGGGTTCTAACTATGTGGGCTGTGCATTTGGTTCTGTTCGCTGGCTCTGTCACCTTCTTTGGTTGACTCAGTCACCTTCTTTCGATTACGCCATCAATACGATTCTCTAATATTTTCTTTGTGATTTATTCGCTCAGTTAATATCCAGCGACACCCTTGATAGCACAAAACAGCAACCGGCAAGCACCTCGCCTATACCTTATAAAATATCTTCACGTTAACCCCTATACCACTACATGACAAACGGAAAACTACTATGGGTGGACGATGAGATAGACCATCTCCAGGCACATCTCATCTTCCTGAAGAAAAAAGACTATGACGTCATAACTGTCAGCAATGGCACCGACGCCATAGAACAATGCCAACAGCAGACCTTCGACCTCATTCTCCTCGACGAGATGATGCCAGGACTCTCGGGACTGGAGACTCTTCAGCGCATCAAGGACATACAGCCTCAGACACCAGTCGTCATGGTGACGAAGTCTGAGGAGGAGGATATCATGGACCAAGCCATAGGGCAGAAGATTGCCGACTATCTCATAAAGCCGGTCAACCCATCGCAGATTCTGCTGACATTGAAGAAACATATCCATCGACGTGAGATTGTAACGGAGGTGACGCAGACACAATACCAGCAATCGTTCGGACAACTCTCAATGGCCATCGACGACTGCAAGACGCTCGATGACTGGAAAAACATTTACCGACGACTCGTGCAATGGGAACTCAACCTAGCCGAGACGGACTCGCAGATGATTGAGATGCTGCACATGCAGAAGGCCGAGGCAAACAACGGCTTCGCGAAGTTCATAAAGCGAAACTATATGGAGTGGGTGGCGCCGAAGACCTTCACAGACCATAACTCACGACCGATGCTCTCACCGGATATATTCCGCGAGAGAGTGTTCCCCGTCCTCGACGGCAAACGGCAGCAGTCGGCTGGCAGCCAATCAGATAATGCTGATGCGCAGAAGGTATTCTTCATCGTCATCGATAACTTCCGCTACGACCAGTGGCGTGTGCTTTCTGAAGAAATCGGCGATATGTTCGATATCGACGAAGACCTATATCTCACCATACTGCCCACGGCAACACAGTATGCGCGCAACGCCATTTTCTCGGGACTTATGCCCGACAAGATACAGCAGATGTTCCCTGAACTGTGGGTCGATGAAGACGAGGAAGAGGGCAAAAACCTCAATGAGGGACCGCTGATAAAGACTCAGATAGAACGCTATCGACGCCACGACACCTTCAGCTACCATAAGGTCAACGACTCACAGGCTGCAGAACGATTCCTGCAGCAGTTCAATTCGCTGAAGCAAAACGATCTCAATGTCTTGGTTGTCAACTTCATCGATATGCTCTCTCATGCCAGAACGGAATCAAAAATGGTGCGCGAACTGGCCAATAACGAGTCTGCATACCGTTCCATTACGCTCTCTTGGTTCAGACACTCGGTTTTGGCGGAGCTGTTCCGCATGCTCGCACAGAGCGACTATCACATCATTCTGACTACCGACCATGGCTCGATACGCTGTGACAAACCCGTGAAAATAATAGGCGATAAGAATACGAACACCAATCTGCGATATAAGCTTGGAAAGAATCTCAACTATCAGTCCAAGGAACTGTTCGCTATCAAAGAGCCGCACATGGCGCAGCTGCCGTCACCGAATATCTCTACGAGCTACGTCTTTGCCACCGGTGACTCGTTCTTCGCTTACCCAAATAACTACAACTACTACGTGTCATACTACAAGGACACATTCCAGCACGGAGGCATCTCTATGGAGGAGATGCTCGTACCGCTGATAACCCTAAAGCCTCGCAAACGATGAAATATCATCTCATATCGCTGTTGACGGCGATTAGCACAACATGCTCTGCAGCATTGCATCACACTCCTTTGGCGACGATACAGACGCCTGATACTGTGGTGGTCGCCTCTCAACAGTCTGTCGGTCAGCCTTCAATGGCAGCGTCATCGTCTGAGGATGCTTTATTGGCTACGTTTCTGCAAGTGAATATTCCGACGGCGACGGTGACTCTCATGCCTGGCAGTAACATCCAGAATGCCATTGACTCGCTTACGGCACTCGGGGGAGGAACCATCGTACTCGCATCGGGCACACACCACAACTGCGGCAGTATCACGCTGCGAGACAATATCAACCTGCATCTCGACGATGGCGCTACGCTGCTCTTCTGCGGCCATCCGCAATGCACATTGCCACCGGTCATGACGCGATGGGAGGGCACAGAGCTGTACGGACGGCGTGCAATGCTGCGGGCCGATGGTGCAACGAACATCGCCATCACCGGGCGTGGCATCATCGATGCTAATGGAGCGGAGATGGCACGATGGGGTATGGCCCCTGAGACTGTGGGCTTTGAAGAGAACATTCACGGCACACACGGGGAGACGATAGAGATGCCTGACGTCAGGAGGCTGCGCAAAATGGGGGCTGACGGCATTCCGCTCGAAGAGCGTGTCTTTGCCGATTCTACTCATCTTAGACCTTGTGCCATTGAGCTGCGGCGTTGCAGCCGTGTGCTCATCGATGGCATCACGCTACGCAACAGCCCGTTCTGGTGCATACATCCGCTATATGCCGATAATGTCGTAGTGCGTAATGTGCACATCGACAGCCACTTCCCGAACAACGATGGATGTGATCCCGAGTCGTCGCGCAATATTCTTATCGAAGACTGTACATTCCATACCGGCGACGATGCCGTGGCAATAAAGGCCGGACGCGATGCTGATGGACGACGAGTGGGCATACCAACGGAGAACGTCGTCATACGTCGCTGCCGGTTCTTCTCTAAGTGCAACGGCCTCTGCATTGGCTCGGAGATGTCCGGTGGAGTGCGCAACGTCATCATGCACGATGTCGAGATAGGCACCGTCAAGAACGCGCTGCTATTCAAGTCGAATCTCGACCGAGGAGGATACATACGCGATGTCTGCGTCCGTAATATCCGCATCGATGAGGCGCAGGGCGCGGTGCTGCGCTTTGAGACTAACTATTTCGGATACAACGGAGGCAACTGTCCTCCGCAATACGAGCGTTTCGATATCGCGGACGTATATGCTGAGAAGGCCGACGGATACGCAATATACTTTGATGGCCCTGCAGACGCATCGTCTGGAACGCCCGTTGGCAAGAACACTCAGTATGCCATTCGTGATATTTCGGTGCGTAACATGCGCGTGGACAGCGCTTTACATCCGTGCTATCTATATAATACGGAGCGTTGCACGTTCCAGAATACCATCGTCAATGGCATCATGCTCAATCCAACTCCGCCCGAGAGTCTAGAGCGTCAGTCTTGTGATGTCTGGTAAGTCAATATGTCCCGGAAATGCTGAAAATGCACCTCGTAATGCAAAAAGTAGTTAAAATATTTGGTAGTCTCAGGAAAAAGCAGTACCTTTGCACTCGCTTTTGAAATGATAAGGCTGCTGAGGCAGTTTGCCGAAGCATTATATGGTCTCCTTAGTTCAGTTGGTTAGAGCGTCAGATTGTGGTTCTGAATGTCGACAGTTCGAGTCTGTCAGGGGACCCTCTAACACAAAAATCCCTCGCAACTCCGTTGTTGCGAGGGATTTTTGTGCGTGTACTTGTGCAGAGGTTTCCTGCAAAATCTGATATTGGGCTAATACGCACGACATTCTGCCAAGATTCTTGATGATGGCAGCTTTGGGGCAAGTCATAGACTGACGTGTGACGTCTGTACTCTTTAGACAAACGTCTTGACGCCTTGCCCCAAGGCTGCCGTCATTTTATGGCAGAGGCTTCAGACCTTCCCAGACGACGTTCCAGTTGCCGTCTTTCGGGAATCCTGGATTCTTGACATCACAGCCGTCCCAGCCGGCACACATCAGAGCGATGGCTGAGAGCAGTCCGCCGTTGCCGGGGAGGTATATTCGCAGACGGCCGTCCTGATAGTTGTGGCCGTTGTTGAGGTAGGTGTTCTTCTGCATGTCGAGCAGCAGGGCGTCAACGGCTTTCTCCGGCTGCAGCAGACGGGTGGCCGTCATCGCGGTCATCGGGAAGTCCCAGCCCCATGACGTTGGCCAGTTCCAGTTGTCAATAATCCAGTCGAGGGTCTTGTTCATCACACGCTTATCGATGAGGCGTGACTCGGGGAAGAAACCGAGGGCGCCAAGAAGTGCGGGATGGTCTGACGTCGCTTTGACATCGCTGTAGGTCTCTGTCGCGGATTCGGCAGCAAGATACAGTGAGTCTGAATTGTACGCCAGCTTTGACAATCCGTTGATGAGCTTGTCCCAGTCGGCATTGCGCTTCTCGCCCATGCGCTCTCGCCAGAGCTGCGCCATCTGCATGGTGGTGTGCCATTGAGATAGCTCAAATGGTGAATTATACGTCACAGCGGCCTTCAGTGACTCCTGGGCGGGGATGTTGCCTTTAAGGATGTAGCGGCGGTTCTTCTTGTCGTAGTTCGCAAAAGAGTACATGAATCTGGCCGTCTCGTCAACAAGTGGCGAGAACTTCTTTATGAATGCCGAGCCTGCTTCGGGCTGCATGGAGCGGTAGGCCAGTTCGGCAAGGTATATCAGATGTGGCTGCTGCCATATCAGGAAGGAGCCGACATTAGACGGAGCCTCTAAGCCTGAAGGATCGGTCATCTTCATCCAACGTACACCGTCGAAGCCTTGACGCTTGGCTATCTGGCGTGCCACGGGCTCTGCGTCGAAGTACCAGTTGAGGGATTTCGTAAGCATCTCGGGGTGACCCCATAGCGGAAGCCATGCCTCATGCCACAGTATCATCTCGAGATGGAACTTGCCGAACCATGAGTTCATCGTCAAGCCGGTCTCCTGAGGAGGCATAGAGCCTGCCGACTGAAGTGCCAGCAGATACTGCGACAGCACCACGCGGCGTTCCAACTCCTTGGCACGAGCATCACGGCAGAGAGAGAAGTCAACGGCGGCGCCGTCTTTCCAGAAGCGTGCCCAGTGTCTGGCTGATGAGCGGCTGGCTACAGAGAATGGGGTAGGAGAGGGGCGGTCGCCTTTCTGTTCGCTGCCTTTCTTGCCATCATGTGGGTGCTGACCGTCATGTGATCGCTTGCCACCCTTTGCATGTTTGCCGTCATGGCGTGGGCGGGCTTCCATGCCTTCCGTTACTTGATTGCCGTCATGGTGTGGGCGGGCTTCCATGCCTTCCGTTGCTTGGTTAGCGTCATGGTGTGGGCGGGCTTCTATGCCTTCCGTTGCCGTTTTGCCGTCATGGTGTGGCTTGTCAGCATTGCCTTCCTTTGCCGTTTTGTCTTTGTGAGGCTTCATGGCAGACAGAGCGAGATCTTTCTCCGCTGGCATCGCTTTCACAAATTCCACTCCGAAGTCGAGCACATCGCCGCTGGTCTGAAGTGTGAAGGTATGGCGGCACTTCTCGCGGAAGGTGGCATCGCCTGCCCACCTTATTATTATATAATATGTAGTAGCATCCAACGTGTGCTTCACTACAGCGTAGTTCTTTGCCGCTGTGACAATCTCTGATGTGTGCTTATCTGTTGACTGCCAGTCGCAGGCGTCGTCAACATGACCGCCGGAAGCGTAAGGCAACCGCAGCACCACCGGCGCATGCTGCTTCATTACGCCGGCAAATGACGGCTTGTAGGTCACGCGTGCAGCCATGCCATCATGCTCCGCGTCGCTTACGGTCTGCACGTCGTAACGCTGACCGTCAAGTGAGAAGTGTGAGCTTATCACTCCACGCCACATGTCGAGGTGCTGGTTGATATCGCGGATGTCTGTGGCCTTGGTTCCGGGACGTATGGCATCGAAGTCGAAACCGATGACGCCGAGATGCAGACGATGAGGATTCTTGCGGAAGTATTCTGACGCATCATGCTGCCGACCCTTCTCACGGAACTGGCAAGCGTATAGCTCCTTGTGTGAGCGATGACCGAAATCGTATGGCTTCAGAACTTCATCAAACTTGTAACCCTCGGCATTCGGGAATGCATGCCAGCCCCACTGCGTCTGAGTGCCGAGGCATACGCCGTGAGCATAATACTCGGGGAACGACTGCAGACCTGTCGCATCAACAGTGTATGCAAACTCACCATTGCCAACTGTGAGTGATGACAAAGTGTCCATCTTATGCACAACGGGAGAGTTTCTGGAGACAAGGGCTTGACGGTTGATACGGTGCGCCGATAGCGACAAAATGCCTGTAAGGCACAATAACATGATGATAATAAACGACTTTCTCATTTCTTGAATAGTGATAAGCTTGTTTTAGTTGTTTCTGCAAAATTACAAAAAAAATTAATATCTACATAATTTTAACATAACAATTATCGAAAATTCATTTATTTTTTATAACTTTGCAGTCTAAATGATATTTTATCAGAAAAAAGAAGTATGTCAAACAGTAATATTACACAATCAAATATGGCTATCAATCGTGCTGTCGTGGAGGTGCGACCGGAGGTGCTGGAGTGCGATGTCGTACGCTTCCAGAACAACAAAGAGAAATGGGTGGCATTCATAGGACTGCTCGATGGGCGGCCGTATGAGATATTCACCGGATTGCAGGATGATGAAGAGGGCATCGTGCTCCCTAAGACTGTCAATGCCGGAAAAATCATAAAGTGTGTCAATCCGGATGGTACGAAGCGCTATGACTTCCTGTTTGAGAACCGAAGGGGATACAAAACCACAGTAGAAGGACTCTCTGAGAAATTCAACCCCGAATACTGGAACTATGCCAAGCTCATCTCTGGAGTCTTGCGATACGGCATGCCGATAGAGCATGTCGTGCGCCTCGTTTCTTCGATGGAGATGCGAACGGATAGTATCAACAACTGGGCCGCCGGCGTAGAACGTGCCCTGAAGAAGTATCTGCCAGGCTCAACTGCCGATTAATGAAATTATGGAATAAGGGTTGTTGGAATAAGATTAATAGACAAAGGAATAAAGTTAAATTGTTTTAGCAATAGATACCGATATTTCCATCAATACTATTCTCTAATATTTTCTTTGTGATTTCACAGCCTGTAAGGTGGATTCTGTCGTCGAGCATACAGCTATTCTGTTTATCCATCAATACTATTCTCTAATATTTTCTTTGTGATTTTATCGGCGATATGATGTGGAGGAGAACGAATATTACAGCCAGTTGCCCATGCAATCCTGCCTCCCCGTTATAAGCTTAAATATATAATAGACATGACCAGACGTTTAACGACAATACTTGTCCTATTGTTCGCCATGACCATTGCTGTCATGGCGAAACAAGACTACGTACTCGTCATCGACGCCGGACATGGCGGCAAAGATGCCGGTGCTGTAGGAGCATTCTCCCGAGAGAAGGATATCAACCTCAAGACAGCACTCGCTTTTGGTAGATATGTGGAGCGAAACTGCCGTGATGTCAAGGTGATATACACTCGCAAGAAGGATGTCTTCATCGAACTATATGAACGTGCCAACATCGCGAACAAGAACCACGCAAACGTCTTTATCTCTATACATACCAACGCATTGCCTAAAGGACATGTGGGACGTGGTGTCGAAACATACTCCATGACGCTGAGACGCTCTGAAGAGAAACTATCGGCTGCGCAACGCGAGAACTCAGTCATCACATACGAGAAAGACTATGAGCAGCATTATGCCGGCTATGACTCTAACTCCGCTGAGTCGGAGATAATGTTCGAGTATATACATGATGACAATATGGCCAAGAGCGTTGAGCTGGCCAAATCAATTCAGAAAAGCCTGTGTGCCAGTGCCAACCGTCCTGACAAGGGCGTCAAGCAAGACAACTTCCATGTACTGCGACGCACGTCAATGCCTGCCTGTCTCGTAGAGCTCGGATTCATATCGACACCCGATGAGGAACGCCTCCTCAACGACGATGTTGCCATCGACCGTATGGCCTACGGCATTTACGTCGGCTTTGTAAAGTATAAGGACAAGACACATGCTGACATCGCACCATACAAACCAATGCAACAGGCAGAACCTGCCAACCCCACACCGGCTGAGCAACCAATGTTAGCAGCACAGCCGTCACACCGCAATGAGGCGGCAGCAGCAGGTCAGCAGCCGGCAATGCCGTCGCCACAGGTGGTTAAGGAAGAGCCGGCACAGGCACAGAACGCACCGGAACGCACCGCACGTCCTGAGTCTCAAAAGGTTGAAACACAGCCGGCAGAAATGCCGGATGACGGACAACCGCTGTTCAAGGTGCAGTTCCTTACTGCGCCAAGGAAGTATAAGGCTGGCGCGGCACAGTTTAAGGGCATCACCGATGCTGACTGCTATCTCGATGGCGAGACATACAAATACACCGTCGGAGAATACAAGACATTCTCTGAGGCAGCGCGCATGAAGAAGCAGATTGCAGACAAATTCCCTGATGCTTTCGTCGTGGCATTCCGCAACGGAATGCGCATTGATCTCAACGAGGCACGCAAGATGGCGAAATAAACCTGCTGCCTGCAATATCAGCCAGAGCCAACAACATTCATAAAACAACGAAAACAGAAAGACAAATACATAATGAACAAGTTCTTTTCAAAAGAAGTGCGCATAGCATTGATGGTCATTGCCGGCATCATCATACTCTTCGTCGGCATGAACTTCCTAAAGGGCATCATCGTGTTCTCTGACGACAACAGTTACAAAGTGCAGATGGACAACATCAATGGCCTATCGGAATCAAGTCCGATATATGCCAACGGCATGAAGGTCGGAGTGGTACGCTCCATTGAGGCAGACTACGATGATCTGACAAAGGGCATCACCGTCTTCGTCGATCTCGACAAACGCATGCATCTGCCTAAGGGAACCGTCGCAGAGGTTGATGCTGACCTGATGGGCAATCTGAAGATGAACCTCCTGTTGGGCAATGAGCAAGGAACAATAGAACCCGGCGAAACCATCCAGGGACGGCTGGCAACCGGAGTCATGGGCAAGGTGGCTGCTCTCGTGCCTTATCTCGAGCAGATGTTGCCGAAGGTGGATTCGATATTGACAAGTGTAAATACTCTGCTTGCAGACCCATCCTTAGCGGCCATCCTGCACAATGCAGAGGCAACGACATCCAATCTAACAACATCGACGCGTGAGCTCAATACGCTCATGGCGAAGCTCAATACCGCTGTGCCAGGCATAATACAAAAGGCAGACAAGACACTTGCCAACACTGAGACGTTGACGGGAAATCTTGCACAGATAGATATCGCTTCTACCATGGCAGGCATCGATGCCACACTGCGTAATTGTCAGGAACTGACGGCGAAGCTTAATTCTACGGAAGGTACTGTGGGCAAGTTCCTCAACGATCCGGCGATGTATAACAATCTCAATGCAACAATGCGCGATGCTGACTCGCTCATGATAGACTTCAAGGCTCATCCAAAACGCTACATACACTTCTCTGTCTTCGGCAAGAAAGACAAGTAAGTCGTTGGCGCCGGCTATATGAGAAGGCGGCTAAGCATCGGATATCTGATTGCAGATGCCGCTCACTCTGCGATACGAAAGATATCATTCTGCTATACAAAAGATGCCATTATTTGAAACGTAAGATATCACTCTGCGATTCGTTATGCATGTGTCGCAGATGTCTTCTTGATGTGCAAGGCAAGCGCTATGCCTTTTTCTGCAGCACGATTACGGGCCTAGCACCTTTATTTTCGATACGCATGATAACGGAAATGCTGTCTGATGGCAAGTCAGCAACGCTGAAACCGAGCAACGGGTAACAACTAAACTAACCAAGAAAAAAAGCAAACAAACAGATATGGCTGCTAATTATAAGCAACTATGGGATAATGCGCTCCAAATGATTCGGGAGACACTCACCGGGCAGGACAAGCTCGATGAGTATGAACGTTGGTTCAAACCAATCGTCTTTGAGGCCTTTGACACTACTGAGAAGAAGCTGATGCTGCAAGTCCCCAGTCGTGCCAACTGCGACTATATAGAGAAAAACTACCTCAAACCTTTTGCTGACGCTCTGATAAAATACTATGGCAAGGGCGTCCGCTTGGGCTATCGTATTCCGGTGGTAGAAGGTGATACCATCACCGAAGACCCTGATGCCGAGATCGTTACGGCACGCAAGAACGCGTCGCAGAAGACTAATGCGCTGCCCGATATCGACCCTCAGCTTGATATGTCGCTAAACTTCAAGAACTTCATTGAGGGCGATTCCAACAAGCTTTCACGCTCGGTGGGCATCAATGTGGCGGAACATCCTAAGAGCTCAAAGTTCAATCCGCTGTATATCTACGGCCCATCGGGTTGCGGCAAGACGCATCTCATCAATGCCATCGGTGTGCGTGCGAAGGAGATGTACCCCAATCTGCGTGTGCTCTATCTCTCGGCCCGCATCTTTGAACAACAGTTTACGACGGCGCGTGGCAACAATACCATCAACGATTTCCTGGCATTCTATCAGACGCTTGATGTACTTATCGTTGACGATATACATGAGTGGATAGGCAAGGAGAAGACACAGGATGCCTTCTTCCATATCTTCGATTATCTCTTCCGCCGTTCAAAGCGTATAATACTGGCATGCGATCGTTCACCGTCGCAGCTCCGAGGCATGCACGAGCGCCTCATAACTCGCTTTGCATGTGGCGCGACATGTGAGATCCTCCGCCCCAACAGCAAGCTCTGCCTTGATATTCTCAAGAGCAAGATAGCCCGCGACGGTCTGACGCGTCTGTTCCCGGACGATGTTCTGCAGTATATCTCGGAAACAGTCAACGGTAGTGTCCGCGATTTGCAAGGCGTCATAAATACGCTCATGGTGTATTCTATCACGGGCAACAGCGAGATAGATATGGCTTTGGCAGAGAGGGTTGTGAAGCGTGTCGTGGCATATACGGAGGAGACACCTGTATCGCTTGACTATATCATTGACGCCGTCTGTGAGCAATGCAATGTAACGTCGCAAGATATCAATGGCAAGAGTCGTAAGGCCGAATACGTGCTGGCTCGCCAGATAGTGATGTATCTTGCGAAGCGCCTTACCAACTTGCCTGACTCTCGTATTGGCCGTCTCATCGGTGGCCGCGATCATTCCACGGTTATCCATAGCTGCAAGAAGATGGACGACAGGCTAAAGCATGACAAGGCCTTGCGCACTCTTGTCGGCTCTATAGAGAAGTCATTGAAGGCAAAGTAAATGTTGCATGTAGGTGGATTGATAGGGTGTTATTGCGCAACGCAATAGTTTATGGACAATTGGTAAAAGTAAAAAAATGGAGAGTGGAAATCTTCCACTCTCCATTTTTATTAGGTAATGATAGACATGTTGGCGGCTCTGCCCCTGATGGTTCTCAGAGATAGTGCATTCTGGCGGTGGCATAGCATAGCAAAGAAATGGAGCGAATAAATCACAAAGAAAATATTATAAATAGCTAATAGAGATGCGTCTCTGTCTTCCTTAAAACAATAGTGACATTACTTTTCTGCGTCATTCTGCATTGGCTTTGACATGAAACTCCATTTCGATGATGGAGAGAATGTTTGACTTTGAGGCTTTCGTTGAGACATTCTTTTTGGCCGCTAACTCCGTCATAGATGCGAAAGCCTCCTTGCGTTCGGCAGGTCCAATCATGCGTATCTCATAGGTATCTGCAACTATGGGATTGGAAATGTCAAGGTAGCTGTCGCCAAGTGATTTCGCGGTGTATCCCTCCCAGATAAGCGTTCGCTCTCCATTCCTTATCGCAAAGACTTGCAAAGGATAAGCCACCGAGCGGAAATTGTCCATGCGGAGGGTGATTTGTGATATTGGGGCCGCCTTAGCAAGCGTGACGCGCAGCCACGCATTGTCCAGCAGTCCGTCAGACATCCACTTTGACGTCTCGCCATACATCTTAGCGTCTGTGGCCTCATTGTTATCCGTCAGATAATGAGTGAGATGCTGATTAATAGGTGCTTCAATGCGTGTTATGTTTATTGTGGAGTAGCGTTGGACGTAAGATGGCGTGCGCGGTGTCTCTCCTCTCGACAGATATGACGGCAGACAGCTCGTTCTGTCAGCCTCTATCGGCATGCCGTTGTCATTGACATAGAATCCGTTTTTGTGTGGGCAGGCCTCAGTTGCAATAGATAGCGACTGGGGCTTTATTGTTGATGGCATATTGTTGTCGGCAGAGATGCTGTCGGCAGAGGCTACTGGTGTCGCTGTAAGTGTTATCGTTCCGGCCTCAAGAGTTGAGCGAACCATGACGCGAATGACACCGGCCTCAAGCATGAGGTCATGCGAGAGCACCGCGTTGTTGTCTTTAGAGTGTCCGCCTTCAGATATTATTCCTTCTTCGCCTGATGGCTTTGCTGCTGCATTGCGGGCTTTTTCTTCTTCAGAGACGATGCCTGATACACCTCCGAGATAAGTGCCGTTGCCATCCAATGTGAAGTGTATCATATTGTGAGCCAAAGGATTGCGGTTGCCGTCTTGGTCTATGGCCTCAATCTCACAGATGCGGATGTCAGCACCATCAGCTCTCATGGCATTGGTGTCTTTGGGGCCAATCCAGTGCATGCGTAATGCTACGGGGTCGCCGGCGGTATGCTTCTCGTCGGTTGATATGATAGCACCGTCCTTGTAGGAGACAGCGCGCAGCGTGCCCGGCTCATATCTTACGCTGTCCCATGTGAATAGGAATGTGTCAGAGCGTCTGCCCATTCCTAATGACTTGTCGTTCAGGAAGAGCTCCACTTCGTCGCCTGTTGAGCAGACATAGACGGGCTTGCATGTTGTGGATGAGGGCTGATGGTCTTGTGATTCTCTGAGAAACGTCTCAGAGAGAGTAGCTGAGGCGGTGACGAGTGGCGGCTGCTGGTCGTAATTCCAGTGTCCGATGATGTATGTGTGGTGATGCTCCGTGTCCACCCATCCGTCCCACATCGCCTGGTGAATGAAGTATGAATCCTTCGGTATGCGCATGGCATCGACATCTCCGGATGTGCGGTATGACTTCTCGCCTCGTGCATGAGTGTTAGAGTCCGAGAAGATAATCTTTGCACCTCCGGCATTCACGCGTGTGCCGTTTCCTGGTCGTGCCCTCCAGTATTCGTTCCATCGGATGATATTCTCAATGGCCAGTCCATCCATATTGTGATTGTAGGCCGCCGCGCGTTCACCTCGGTATAATGGTCCTTCGCCTTCTTTGTGGTATGGGTATGACCACTGATCCCAATATCGTCTGATGCCTTCGTCTCGGCAATACTCCATCTGCCACATCGGCTTTGTCGCAGACTTGTTGACGTACAACATCTCGCCGCCGTATTCCGCGACCTTGGAATTCAGCATGTTTCGTGAGCCGATGGCTCTCCCTCCGTAGGGATCGTATTTGTCACGGATTGCCTTCAGCTGTAGCATGTGTTCTTCCGAGATGTTGTTGTTTCCGCCTTCGTAGAAGATAATCGATGGGTTGTTGCGGTTGTATATTATGGCATCGCGCATGACGTCGCATCGTTGCAGCCATCGATGGTCATAGACATCCTTCTCCGCATCGCCTGCCGGCATGGCTTGTAAGATGCCGAGCCTGTCGAGTGACTCTATGTCCTGCTTCGCCGGTGTGACGTGCATCCACCTTATTATATTGCCGTTGCACCCGAGGATGAGAGCGTTGGAGTAGTCTGTCATCCACGCAGGGACGGATATTCCGACGGCAGGCCATTCGTTTGTGGAACGTTGTGCGAAACCTTTCAGCTGCAGTACGCGGTCGTTGAGTCTGAACATTCCGTCAGAGAACGCAGTCTTTCTGAATCCCGTGCGTATATTCTGCGAGTCGATGACCTTTCCGTTTGCGATGATGCTTGACTTGACGGTATATAGATATCCGTATCCCCACGACCATAGCTGCAGTCCTTTCAGTCGTTTCTCTGCATGCAATGAGATGGTGTCTCCGGCCCCAATCGTCTTCTTGTCTCCAATGAACTGTGCTATCTGCCGGCCGTCATTGTCGATGACGGTGAGTTGGTAAGTCAGTGCCTGTGAGCTTTTTGTGTGGTTTATAACCTGCGTCTCTCCGCATACGGTAGCCTCTCCTCCGTTGACGATAATATCGCGTGCATAGATGTACGGCCCCACGGTGTTGAGGTTAGAGAATAGTGGCAGCGTCTGATGTATCTGCGGCATGATGTGCAGCCAGACGTTCTTGTTTATTCCGCCGTAGTTGCAGTAGAAGTTCTTGTCATTCCACTGGAATGCGGAATGCCCTGTGAGGGGTTTGCCGTTGTCATCGAGTTGTATCTTCCCATCCTTTATAATCTGGCTTTCGTTGTGTTCGCGGTATTTCCAGTCGTTATCGACATATACCGCGAGCAGGTTCTCTCCGTTATATATAATATAAGGTGTAAGATCGAAACCGAATGCCATTACTCCGTTGTCAGCCCATCCTACGGACTTCCCGTTGATGAAGACGTGTGCTCCGAATCGTACGCCTTCAAATTCAACGTATATTCGTTTGCCTTTTGCATCCTTAGGCAATACGAAGTGTTTGCGATACCACATGACTGTGTCGCTGAGCTCGCTGCAGTTTCTTGAGTAAGCCTCTGTCTGGTTCCATGCGTACGGCAGCGTAACATTCAGCCATTCAGCGTCGTTGGTGTCGCTGCGCTCTCCGTGACGGTTGTCACCGAGTGCGAGTTTCCATCCGCCGTTGAAGTTATATCGATTGCCTGCCATGATGTTGCCGGTAAGCATCGCCATGGAGAGCAATAAGGTGAATATGAGTATGCGATTGTGTCTTAGCATGGTGATTCTTCAATTAGCAATTAACAGTTAACAGTTAACAATTATGATTACCCTTGAAGCGCATTGTTCATTGCTGAGGGGGCAGAGGCATTTGTAAGCTAATCAAACTGGTGATGTGCTTTGTGGCAATCAACAATGCATCTTGTGGCAATCTGCAATGCATTTTGTGGCAATCGTAGTTCGGCGTTTATGAGCAGTATGACGTATAGTTGTATCTATCGTTATCGTTGTCAGCTGTCAGTCAAACCACCATGCTTTCATCATTGGCTTCGTGGTTTAAGCCATGATGAAAGCTGGTTGTATGATGGAAAATAACGTAATCGATAGTCTTGCTTTCGCGTTACCGAGAGTTCTTCGGCACAGCAAGACTCTTACTTAATCTTTGCACCTGCAGCATTGAATATGTTGCAGCCATCGGTGATTATCAGAGAGTTGTTGCGCAGCATCTTTCTAGGAGCCGAGATGGCCGATGTGCTGACTGTGACGATTCCGCTGGCAGTAGCGTTGACGCTATTGGATGCTGTGCCGAGTCCACCGTTCTTGTTTGCTGCCTTGACGGTATAAACACCGTCGGCAGGAGCAGCAAATGATGTTGTGGTGACATTGTCGAGGTATGCTCCGTCTTTCAGCACGACATACAGCATGGCTCCATCTACGGCATTCCATGATAGGTTGCCGTCAGCGCCAGAGAGGACAGGAGCCTCACACTGTCGTGTCTCATCGATAGCGTCCCATGAGTCGCTGCCACCGAGGACATTACGCAGTGTGAATGTCGCAGCCTCGTCGTCGGTGAGTACAGGCTTATATGTGTTTATCGATGTTGATGAGTTCTGGCGAACAGAGAGGTCGAGAGCCTTGCCGTTCTTGTCCATGGAGTTATACTCGTAGAAGTGTGTGACGAGACTTGACATCTTTGTCCATCCTGCGTCTGTCGGCAGGATGTTCATAGTGGTGTTGAGGAAGTATGCCTTTGGCTCGTTGCCCCATGGGCGTCCGAGGTTCCAGTTCTTGTCTGCAGCCTTTGTGAGGACTGTTGACTTATCGACGGTGCAGTTCTGGAAGACGTATCCCCACTTTACATCCGGGTTGGTGTTAGGAGCGACGATGACCGCTCCCGACTTGTTGCCAATCAGGAGGTTGCAGCTCTCGAAGAAGATATCTCCACCACCGCAGATGAAGTCTGTCGTGCCATAGATGTCGCATGTCTCAAGGTATGTGCGCTTTCCGGTGACGTATGTATCCTGGCATGCCTGCAGCGCGACGTTCTTCAGCACGCTCTTGTTGCCTCCGGTGAGTGCTACGCTGACGCCCTTGTCAGCATTCGGGTAGTCGTAGTTGTTGCGCAAGGTGAGATCCTGCAGGTATATTCCTGTTCCGCTACCGAGGTCGAATGTCGATGATGTTATGCCGTCGGTAATGCCCTCGATGAGCACGCCCTCCTTGCTCTCTCCGATGATAGAGACGTTGTAGGTATAGTTCCAGTTGTCGACGTTCATGGCGATGTTGTGCTGGTAGCTGCCAGTGAGAGTGCCGTAGGTGTATGTACCGTTCTTCAGGAATATTGTCTTGCGCTCTGCCGATGCGGAGAGGTTGCTCTTCTTCACGGCGGCGATGGCATCGTCGAGCTCTGCCTTTGTGCTGACGACGTAGTCGTATCCCTTCTGTTCCACGGCAGGCTTATCAGCTGTAGAGAATTCCACGGTGACATCCTCTGTGGCTGTATTGCCGTAAGAGTCAACGACCTGTGCCTTCGGGATGACGAAAGAGTAGTCCTTTCCGAAGTCAAGGTCCCAGACGGCGAATGTGAGTGATGTCGATCCACCCTCCGCCGTTACCGTCGTACCGTTGAAGACGACAGAGGCGTCCTTTACTGCACGGTCGAAGCCTACGGTTATTACGGCGTGGTTGTCAACTACCGTTGCAGATGTAGATGATACGGTAGGGTTGCCGGCATTCACCTCTTCCACGATGAGCTCAAACCATCCGTTAGGCTGACGTGTACCCTCAATGGTGAGCACGAGCGGTGTGCCAGCCTGGTGATTCTCTATCGGTACGATGACGTCATAAGGGTTGGTGTTGCTGACGTAGCTATGCTTTGTCGGCAGCCATACGGTAGCCGCTGTTCCGGCATCAACAGAAGTGAGGCCGTCGCCAGTATCGTCGGTGTAGTTTCCCTTAAAGTCTTTGAGTGTCAACTGCTTTACTACGACGTTTGATGGCACGGTGATGGTGTTCTTCGTAGAGTTGAACTTAAATCCGCTGTTGTCCCATCCGTCGATGCGATCAGATAGCACCGAGTAAACGCCATTGCTCCAGTTGCCGGCTCCTGACTTTCCGTCAGATGTGTATTTCAGCTGTACTGTCTTGTCGGCGGAGGTAGCGGTATAGGTGTGCAGACCTTCGATGATGAGTGTCGAGGTGTACTTTGTGCCAGTGAGCGTGTATGTCACTTTGTCGCCATCAATCTTGCTTGCGATGCTTGCCGATACGAGGTTGTTGAACTTCGCCTCCACGACCGGCAGCGATGTGATGATGGTGCCGCTGAGGGTGTATGTTCCTCCGTCGTTCTTGAGTGCTGCGAGTCCGTCGTCGTTGAGTGCTGTGCCGTTGACGGTGAGGCTCTTCAGCGTCACGGCAGCATCCGGATCGAAGTCAGCCACCTTCTCTATCGTCATGTTGGTATAATTAAAGAGGTATCCATCAGCCGTCGAGGTGTAGTCGCATCGGATGCTCTTAAGACCTTTGGTGAGAGGACCTGAGAATGCGAGTTCCTTGCCGTTCTCCTTTGCTGTGATGTCAAACGACTCCTCGAGCTCCGTGATGTTTGTTGCGAGGTCTGTCACGGTGACCTTGAATTGTCCGGCATTAGAGAACCAGTTGAAGTCGGCCTTTATCTTCATGTATGCGTATGCCGTGTTGTTGACGGTATATACAGAGTAGCAGCCGTTCTTCACATAGCCTACGTTTCCGGCGTCCTCCACGCGGCATCCGCTATGTGTGCCGTTGGCGAGATTGATGATATTGCTGCTCGGAATCTCTGCGCAAGGGTATAGCGCGAGGTCACCATAATTGCCAGCATACGAGCCTGTTGTGCTCGTTACCTTAATCTCAAGTGTGGTATTGCTGCTGACAGGCAGCGTGCCGACATAGATATCGTGCTGCTCTGTGCACGACCAGCTTCCTGTGTTGCTGACGTTGATGGTGTTGGTGGAGATGACGTCAGAGCCGTTCTTCACCGTCACGGCGAGTACTGCCGTTAGTCCGCTGGCGCCAGTCTTTAGCGTCATGTAATATCCTTGCGCCGTAGCATTGCTTAGCGTGAATGTCGCTGTCGATCCGTTGTGTGTCGAACCGATGTTCTTTCCGCTGTTCTCTACGTTTGCGTTTGATAGTGTGGCATTGTTCCAATCGATGAACTTGCCTGTCTCTTGTGGGATGCTTACTGTTGCTCCCATGCATGTTGCTATGCCCATGACAGTCAGGGCCAGCAAAGTCAAAAACCTTCTGAAGCTGTGCATTTGGTTAAGTTTGATAGTTATATTATATAAAATAAGGTGTCAACATCATAGAGTTGAGCCTCCACATAGTAATTCTTGTCTGTTATGCATGTATTGTATGAATATGCCCTTAGTTGTATAAGGATCATGCAGCTATTGTTTTCTGGCTTCAGGTGGGATCTGCCAAACGATATGCAGAGAGCTTCCAACGATTCTTTATCTGATAGAAATACAAAGAGATGGAATGCCGTCTTATTCTCCGAACTTCATTGTCTTTGCTGGCTGGATATGTGATACGAGGAATGTCGGGAGCACAAGCACCAGTACTGCGATGAGGAGCGTGGCAGCGTTGATGAGCAATATGACGGGGATGTTTATCTCTATTGGTGCCTCGCTGACGTAGTATGTCTGCGGGTCGAGACGTACTATGCCCGTGAGTTTCTGCAGGAGACATATTCCGATGCCGAGGATATTGCCGATGATGAGACTCTTGACGACGATGAATACGCCGAACCACAGGAACGTGTGGCGTATCATGCTGTTTCGTGCTCCAATGCTCTTCAGGATGCCTATCATCGGTATTCGCTCCAGAATGATGATGAGCAGTCCGCTGGTCATAGTGACGCATGCCACGCATACCATCAGGGCGAGTATTATCCAGACGTTGAAATCGAGTAGGCTAAGCCACGAAAATATCTGTGGATTAGTCTCTTGTATTGTTGCCGATGTTAGTGTGGCGCCGTTGTGGTCTTTGGTGCGGTTGACGCGATGTATAAACCATTCTGCTGTCTCTTGGAGTCTGTCGAAATCCTTTACGGCGACCTCTATGCCCGTGCACAGATCGTCGTCCCATCCGTTGAGCTTACGGGCAGTGGCGAGATCGCAGAAGACCATTGTGTCATCGTATTTTGCGAGGTTTGTCTGGTATATTCCGCTGATGGCGAATCGTCTGGTGCGTACGTTGTCGTCGCTTAGGAAGTAGGCGAAGATCTTGTCTCCAACGTGAAGGTCGAGCTTGTCAGCCATCGACTGTGAGACAAGAATCTGCGGTGCGCCGCTGTCAGAAGTCTTTGACGAGAAGTGTGGTATGCTTCCGCTGACCATATTGTCGTGGATGAATGTGGAGTCCCATTCTTCTGCCACGCCCTTGAGCATGACTCCGAGGAAGTCCTTGTCTGTCTTTAGCAGTCCTTGCTTAAATGCATATCGCTGAGAATGAGTCACTCCCGGCGCTTTGCCTAATGCTTTGAGCAAAGAGTCAGAGGCGCATATCGGTGCTTGCTCAAACTCCTGCAGGGCATCAAAGTTCTTGACGACGATATGGCTTCCGAATCCGATGACCTTGTCGCGGATGGTGTGCTTGAATCCGAAGACGACGGCCACGGAGATGATCATCACGGCGAGGCCTATGGCCATGCCGAGTGTGGCGATGCGTACTGCGGGCATCGACACTTGCTGCTGGTGGTCAGAGTCGTTGTATATGCGTCGTGCAAGAAAATTGCTTAACATATTGTATATGGAGGAGAGTGGTTAGAGGCGCCCCCCAGCCCCCAAAGGGGGAGCTATGTTAATACTCATGAGATTGAGGGGGTGCGCAATTCTCGGAGAAAAAATCTCCGAGAGTGGAACCTGTGGGCGCGGTA
>R12__coassemble_146_pt1 | contig 28138 bp, 10 predicted proteins | sample R12__metabat2_high_PE_039 | metagenome-assembled genome bin R12 | reverse complement strand
CGCGAAGCAAGGAGGGCGTGAGCGCCAGCTTGACCGCGACTGGATGTGGTACTCGGCATGGGGACGCTACGCATGGAACTGTCATCGCGACCGCGACAAAGAGATAGCGTATTGGGATGAGATACTGAGCAGCAAATATGAGGCCCCCCTCCTGCTCCCCCGAGGGGGAGAGTCTTTAGATACTTCTGAAAATAGCGAAACATCAAATCTAAGGAATTCAAACCCTACATCATTAGAGAAGCATTCAATTACATCCCCCCTCAAGGGGGGCGTGGGGAGCTTGGGCTCTTTGATTCGCACCGCCTTGGAGGAGAGCGGAGAGATAGCGCCGAAGCTGTTGCGACGCTTCGGCATCACCGAAGGCAACCGCCAGTCGCTGCTCTTGGGCATGTTCTGCTCGCAGTTGGTTAATCCTTACAAATACACCGTCTACCCCGGATTCTACGAAAGCTGCGGACCCGACGGCCTGAAGCTTATCGACTATGTGGCACGCAAATACGGCAAGCCGGCGCCTGTGAACACAAACTTCGCCGACGGCACTACTTCCGCACGACTCATGGCAATGCCCGACAACGCCTTAGAGCTGCCGCTCGACATCGTCAGACAATGCATGGAACACGGCGACAAGGCGGTAGCGGCAATCGATGCTGCGCTGCCACTCGTGTCAGACAATACGGAGGAGTTCGCTCGTCTGCGCAACGACATCCATTGCTACCGTGAGTTCGCATACGCATTCGCGCTGAAGGTGCAGGCATGTGAGCATGTTCTCGACTACAAATACACGGGCAATATCGCCGACCTCGAGCAGGCCGTGCCGCTCCTCGAGCAGAGCCTCGCCCACTACCGCACACTCGTCTCTCTCACCAGCGCCGCCTACCTCTACTGCCAGTCGATGCAGACCTCGATGCGACGCATTCCTATCGCCGGAGACAACGGACAGATGAAGCACTGGCGGGAGCTGCTGCCGAAATATGAGGAGGAGCTCGCCAACCTCAAGAAGAACATCTCACAGCTGAAGCAGCCAGCCTCAACGGCAACGCAGAAAGCCATCAAGCCGCTGCGCTGTGCCACCATATCGTCAGCCGCGAAAGGCAAGACAGCAGCGGCGGCACCTATCGTAAAGCTGCCCGACGGCACGCAGACAGTAGTGCTGCAGAAGGGTGTCCGGCTGTTCAACGACCTCGACTCCGTCGTCACCGACTATGCCACAGAGCTTGATGGCATGCAGGCGTATGTCTTCTCGTCACAGAAGCAACGCAACGACGGTACCGTCATAGAGTTCACGGCAGACAAGCCCGTCACGCTGCTCGTAGGATATTTCCGTGACGACCAGCGCAAATACGCACAGGCTCCGAAGCTCGAAATCGACGCCACCGCATCTGAATACGGCCAGCAAGACCCATGCTTCACATCGGCGCTGCGCATCAACGGCATGCCGCAGATTAACGTCCACCCGTACCATTTCACCGCCGGCAAGCACCAGTTGCAGTTGCCGAAGGGTTTTCTCGTCGTCCTCGGATACACCGCCGACAATATAACGCCACGCGAGGCAGGACTCTCCGGCACCGACGCCGCCATCGACTGGCTGTTCTATTAAATGCACAACAGCCCTCTGAACCAGCGCTGCATAGCAATGTCCTTGTGGAGGGTGGCATAACATAGCAACGATGCCCACACGGGTCCCACTCTCGGAGATTGTATCTCCGAGATACTAAGACGATTGTCCGCAAATACTAAGACAGTTGTCCGAAGATGCTAAGACAACTGTCCGCAGATACTACGTACAACTACGGACTCACCTGCGGACACGTCCATCGCTAAGTCCTTGCGCTTCACTGCAATATCAACCCCACGCCAAATACATCATAACGAAATAGCTCCAACCTTCAAAATAATGAAACATCTCATCACAGCGATAATGGCTATCATAGCCACCGCAGCATCTGCACAGCAGATAAGCCACGACACAATGGCAGCAATCTACGAGGAGGTGAAGTCGCCTTACAAGTACGGCATGGTCGTAGCACCTGTCGATAACTACCATAAGATAGACTGCCCGACGGTCTTCCGCGAAGGCAGCAAGTGGTATATGACATACGTTATCTATAACGGCAAGGACGGACTCGACGGCCGCGGCTACACCACATGGCTCTCAGAGAGCGACGATCTGCTGCACTGGCACCAGCTGGGATGTATCCTCGACTATAAGGATTCGGGCTGGGACATGAACCAGCGCGGTGGTTTCCCGTCGCTCATCGACTGGGAATGGGGCGGCACATACCAGCTACGGCCTTACAAAGGCAATTACTGGATGACGTACATCGGTGGCGAGGGAACAGGCTACGAGGGTGTCCGCGCACCGTTGTTCATAGGACAGGCATGGACAAAGCAGTCGCCGGCGACAGCCCACGAGTGGCAGAGCGCCGACCGGCCGCTGTTGCATATCGACGACAAAGACGCGCAATGGTGGGAGAAGCTCATACAATACAAGAGCACAATCTATGAGGACCGCCAGAAGACTCTCGGCAAACGATTCGTCATGTTCTACAATGCCGGAGGCATAAACCCTGCCAACAACCTCAAGGCCGAACGCATCGGCATAGCCCTCTCAAACGATATGAAGCATTGGCAGCGATACAGTGGCAACCCAGTCTTCACCCACGAGGCGCCCGGCATCATCACCGGCGATGCGCAGATAGTAAAGAAGGACGACCTGTACCTCATGTTCTACTTCTCCGCTTACAGTCCACAGCGTAAGTACAACGCATTCAACACCTTCGCCGTCAGCCGTGACCTCGTACACTGGCAGGACTGGGACGGACCAGACCTCGTATGGCCTACGAAGGCGTACGACGAGATGTTCGCACACAAGAGCTATGTCCTCAAGCACGACGGCATAGTATATCACTTCTACTGTGCCGTCAACAACGACGGTCAGCGAGGCATTGCGCTCGCAACGTCCGTGCCTATGGGACAGTCGCCTGTGAGCTTCCCGGCGCCCGAGAAGAAGGGCAAACGCGACGTCGTCAGCCTCAACGACAATTGGGAAGCAACACTACAAGGCGAGCAACCGAAGGTTGTATCCCTCCCCCACAACTTCGACGACTACTACGGCTACCATCAGAAGAAGCACGGCAACCTGCATGGCACGGCAGTGTATCGTAAGGTTTTCACTGCCGACAAGCACGATGGCAAACAATACTTCCTACATTTCGACGGTGTCGGTTCCTATGCTACGGTGACGCTAAACGGCCATAAGTATGAGCGCAAAGCTGTCGGAAGACTGACCTACGAGCTCGACATCACCAACGAGATGATCAACGGCGACAACACCCTTGAGGTGAAATGCGAACACCCCGAGCTAATCATGGATATGCCATGGGTATGCGGCGGATGCTCGTCGGAATGGGGATTCTCCGAAGGGTCGGAGCCGTTCGGACTCTACCGCCCTGTCTCGCTCATCGAGACTGACAAGGTACGCATCGAGCCCTTCGGCGTACACGTATGGCACAACGCATCATGCGACACCGTATTCATCGACACCGAGGTGAAGAACTACAGCCAGACGGCTGCCGACATCGAACTCGTCAACAACTTCAACCTCGCCTCCGGCAAGCGCGCTTTCCGCTGTTCTGACAAGCTCACGCTACAGCCGGGCGAGACCACCACAGTACATCAGCAGTCGCCGATAAAGGATGTCAAGCTATGGTCGTTAGACGATCCATATTTATATAAGGTGGTAACGATGATCAAACGAGACGCGGCAGACGGTCAGCAGACTACCGACCAGGAGGAGACGCCATACGGAATATGCACCACATCATGGCCATTGCAGCGCAACGATGGAGACAAACGATTCTTCCTTAACGGCAAACCGCTGCTCATAAACGGCACATGCGACTACGAGCATATGCTCGGGCAGAGCCATGCCTTCACACCGGAGCACATGGCGGCACGCATGAAGATGATACGCCAGGCGGGCTTCAACGCATACCGCGAGGCACACCAGCCGCACGCACTCGAATACCAGCGCATGGCTGACCGGGAGGGAATGCTCTTCTGGAGCCAGTTCTCGGCACATGTGTGGTACGACACTCCGCAGTTCCGAGAGAATTTCAAGGCGATGCTGCGACAGTACGTCAAGGAGCGTCGCAACTCTCCGTCGGTTATCCTGTGGGGCCTGCAGAACGAGTCAACGCTGCCGAAGGAGTTCGCAGAAGAATGCACAGCCATCATCCATGAGATGGACCCTATGCACCGACCCGTTACAACCTGCAACGGCGGAGAGGGCTCCGACTGGAACGTCATACAGAACTGGAGCGGCACATACGGTGGCACAGCACTCAACTACGACACCGAGCTGAAGCAGCCCAACCAGCTGCTCAACGGCGAGTATGGAGCATGGCGGACAGTAGGGCTGCACTCCGAGGCGCCTCTCGACTCGCTACGCCATGAGAAGAGCTATAGCGAGGAGCGAGCCACCGACCTCCTCGAGACAAAGCTACGGCTGGCAGACGCAGCACGCGACAGCGTATGCGGACACTTCCAGTGGATCTTCGCGACACACGATAACCCGGGACGTGTGCAGCCAGACGGGGCATACCGCATGGCAGACAAGATCGGACCGACAAACTACAAGGGTCTCCTCACGTCGTGGGAACAGCCTGTCGATGCGTACTATATGTACCGCTCAAACAACGTCTCGCCGGATATCGACCCGATGGTGTATATCGTCAGCCACACGTGGACTGACCGTTTCGCCACTGGTCCGCACCGGACTGACATCACAGTCTATAGCAACTGCGACAGCGTACGCCTCTACAACAGCTGCGACGACACGCAATATCTCGGACGAAAGAAGAACGCTCGGCGTCCCGGCACACACATGTTGTGGGAGAATCGCTTAGTGCAGTATAACGTGTTGCATGCTGTGGGCTATCGCAATGGCAAGGCGGTGGCAGAGGATTACGTCCTCTTCGACAATCTCCCTGACGCTCCGGGACTCGCCGACGTCAGCCGCACGAAGGTCGTGCCGACACCGGCACAGCAGTACCCCGTAGCCATCTCGCAGAACGCCAAGGCCAACGGCGGCAACTACATCCTGCGACTCAACTGCGGAGGCGATACCTACACCGACGCTCTCGGCTACAAATGGCAGGGCGACAACGACTCATACTGCACCAGCTGGGACGGTCCGCGGGCAAGCCAGGGCATCATAGCAGAGCCTGTCATTGGCTCTGACGCCAAGCTGTTCCGCACCTTCCGTTACGGTCTGCACAAGCTGCGCTACGACTTCCCGGTGCCTGACGGCAGCTACGACGTAGAGCTTTACTTCGCTGAGCCGTGGCTCGGCATGGGCGGAGGCGTAACGACCGACTGTGAGGGTGAGCGCATATTCTCCGTCGATATCAACGGAAAGACTGTCCTCCATGACCTCGACGTCTGGGCGGAAGCGGGCCATGCAGGCGCCCTGATGAAGGTTGTCAAGGCAGAGGTCCGTGGCGGACATCTCGTCATCTCATTCCCTGACGTCAAGGCAGGGCAGGCAATCATCTCGGCGATAGCCATCAGCACCGCCGACGCCACCATCTCACCGCTTGCCGATAAGTCACAGCCCGGCTACTGGGCCAATATAAATAATAATAAGGTAGAGAAGCTTCCGAAGGACATGTTGCCGGCAGACGAGGAGGCATTCCCGGCATCGCGCTATACGCCCGACACCCGCAAGAATGCCAAGGCGCTGTTCACCATCACGCCAGGTGTAGCGCGTGAGTATGCCCTGCGATTCCGTTACAAGAACGTGGGAGAGCCACTCCATGCGCAGCTGCGTATCATCGACCAGAAGGGTGCCGTCCTTGTCGATCGCGATATGCTCTTCCCTACCACGCCGAAGAAATTCAAGATGGTAAGCACCACCACCGGCACGCAGATCAATGCGGGCAACTATCAGGTGCAGCTGCTTGTCCCCGGCACCCGCAAGCCTGTCTCCGGCATCGATTTCGAGTATCTGGAGGTGCAGTAATACGCCCACACTCACCACGCCATGGTCCCATTCTCTGAGATTGAATCTCAGAGAGTATGACCACCGCCACTCCACCCTCACCCGTCAACAAACATCAACCCAATACACCACAATGACACTACGCAAACTACTCTTCAGCACATGCATCGCTGCCATGAGCATCACAGCCATGGCAGCCGACCAGCTGGCGTTCCCGGGCGCACAGGGCTTCGGCCGCTACGCCATGGGCGCACGAAAGTCATCAACGCCTACGGTCTATCACGTCACTAATCTCAACGACTCCGGCACAGGCTCCCTCCGCGATGCCGTCTCGCAGTCAAACCGCATCGTCGTCTTTGACGTCGCCGGCATCATAAACATCTCCAGCCGCATCGTCTTCAGCAGCAATCTATACGTCGCAGGACAGACGGCGCCAGGCGAAGGCATCACCGTCTATGGCGACGGAGTGTCATTCTCCGGAGCATCGAATATCATCTGCCGATACCTTCGCGTCCGAATGGGACACAACGGCTCGGCAGGCAAAGACTGCGCCGGTGCTGCCAACGGACAGAACATGATGATAGACCACTGCTCATTCGCTTGGGGACTCGACGAGACTCTATCCTTCAATGCCAGCGGTACGCTCAACAACATCACCATCTCAAACTGTCTCATCGGACAAGGCCTTATGACACACTCGGCCGGAGGCCTCATACAGACAGACAATGTCACGCTGTACCGCAACCTATACTGCGACAACTCCACCCGTAACAACAAGGTGAAGGGCATACACCAATATTGCAACAACATCGTCTATAACTGGAAGAACGGCGCATACATCATGGGCGGCGACTCCGAAGGCTCATCATACGCCAACACCGAGAACAACCTCTTCATCAACGGTCCCGCAGGAGGCGGCTCAGGATGCACATCTGCCAACAGCGACTTCCATATCTACGTCGGCAGCGGCAACTGGCAGGATGCCGACCGCGACGGCACGCTCAACCCTCACGTCATGGCGCAGTCAGAGTACACCGGAGGCCCGACATTCATGTCGTCGGCATACGACTACCCTGAGCTCACGCTCCTCACCACTCCCGATGCACTGGCAACGAGCGTCCTCGAAGATGCGGGAGCATCGCTGCCTTACCGTGACTACGCCGACTCATACATGGTCAACGAGGTGCGCTCCTACGGCACTCGCGGCGTCCTCATCAGCACAGAGGAGAGCCTCCCCTTCGGCAATCCGAACAAATGGAGCATATACACCGGCACACGCCCGACTGACTCTGACAACGACGGCATGCCCGACGCATGGGAGGATGCCAACGGACTGAACAAGAGCGACGCCTCTGACGCCACTACGAAGGCATCAAACGGATACCTCAACATAGAGAACTACATCAACTCAATCTCACGAGACAACATCGACCTTTACCTCCGTCAGCCGATGCTCCTCACACTCGCCAGCTCCGAGAAGACAGCGCTCAGCATAGAATGGAGCGACTTCACGCAGGGCGAAGACGGCTTCGAGATACAGGTGAAGAACGGCAGCTCATGGACCACAGCCGGCACCACCGGTGCCGATACGGGCGAATACACCATCACGGGCCTTATGTCCGGCACGGCATATACCGTCCGCGTGAGGGCATACAAGGGTAGCAGCTACTCTGACTACAGCACGGAGGCAACCTTCAAGACACAGCCGGAGGAGGCTGAGGTGGTGGATATCGACTCATACTCTGCTGACCTTACGTGGAGCGGTGGCGACAACGACTGGAGCTCCGACAACTGGCTCGAAGGCGTATATAGCGACGGCAGCAACCTGCTCTTCGACAATTCGTCGGCATCGACAGTAACGCTCGAAGGCACGGTGAAGCCACAGACCATCGTCGTACGTGGCTCCGGCAATACCACCTTCAGCGGCAGCGGCATCATCGCCGGCTCGACATCGCTCAACAAGGGCGGCTCTGGCACGCTGACACTAAATACCGGCAACACCTACACCGGCATGACAGCCATCCACGGCGGAACGGTAGCATTCTCCTCATTGGCAAACGGTGGCAAGGCATCATCCATCGGCGCAAGCGAGGAGTATGCGCAGAACTGGCTCTGGGACGGTGGCACATGGCTGTACACCGGCAGCTCGGCATCGTCAAACCGTGAGGCATCACTCCTCAGCTCCACTACGCTCAACATCCAGCAGAGCGGCACAGTGCTCTCACTCTCAGGCGCTTTCAGCGGCGCTGGCTCACTCACCATCGATGGCAGCGGCACCCTGCAGCCTACCAATAAGCAATTCTTCGGCTACTCGGGCGACACCCGTCTCGCTGGCAATGCCGTGCTGCAGCTGAAGAATGTCTCTACGCTCTACAGCGACAAGATATGCAATCTCGGAGGCTCGACGCTCATACTCGACGGCGGCGGCTTTAAGACCACCGACGCCAACGACTCCTACGCGACATACAACTTCCCTGTCAACGTCGAGACATCTGGATATATCAACGTCCATCGCAACTGCTCTATAGCAAACACCGTACGCGGAAAGGGAGAACTGGAACTGCAGCTCAACTACGTCCGCGAGTTCATCTGCGGAGACTGGAGCCAGTTCACGGGCACCGTGACGGCTAACGGCGTCGGAACAGCGAAAGACGGATCATGGCTCGTATATCTCAAACCGGCATACGCGCTGCGCACCGGACGCACCGTCCTCGACGGCAATACGCACGTCGTATGCTGGGGTTCTGACTCGTCGGAGGGATGGCTATGCCACATCGGAGCACTCGCAGGAGGCAATGCCAACACATATCTCGCAGGATTCTCAAAGGACAACGGCTCGGGCACATGGGCCATCGGAGGGCTCGGCACAGATGAGACCTTCGACGGCGTAATTGCCAACGGCGGCAGCGGAGGCACCACATCGCTCATCAAGGAGGGTGCCGGCGAATGGAAGGTGACACGCGCCAGCACATACACCGGCTCTACGACAGTCAACGAGGGCACGCTGACCTTCACGGGAAAGAAGAACGGCGGCGGCTCCATCACAGTCAACAGCGGAGCCACGCTGCGGGGCTACAACACGACGATAGCCGGCAACATCACCGTCAACAACGGCGGAACGCTGTACTCGGGAGACGGTTCGCTGCCAGGCGAGAAGGCACTCACACTCACCGGTAACGTCTCGATAAAGAACGGCGGAAAGATGGTGGCACCGCTACGACGTGTCTCCGGAGGAGAGCGCAGCTACCGTTACGCCATGTCGGGCTCGACGCTGACACTCGCTACGGGCAGCACTCTCGAGCTCGAAATCAACGGCACGCCACTCGAAGGAGATACATACACCATATTCTCGGCTATGCCTACCGTCAGCGGTACATTCTCTACAATCAGCCCTGCGACACCGGGCGACGGACTGAAATGGGACACCAGCGACCTCTACACCAAGGGCGTGATATACGTCATCGATGAGAACGCAGAGCCAGGAACAGGCGGTGGCGACGACGGCGGCGACACTCCGTCAACCTACACAGACTACATCGTCTACTCATGGACATCGCCTTCAGGAACACCGGAGGAGAAAGGCGGCAAGGCTGTCTATGAGAACGGCGACTCATCTGATCGTGTCAACTACGCCAACACCTCCGGCAGCACCACCTACTACACTCTCTCGCTCAACGGCAAGGCATCGGAGATGTCGGGCAGTGGCGCCGCAGCGAACGGCTACATAGAGATTTCGCTCGAGGAGAAGATAGCCACCGGCGACTCCATCTACGTCACCGCATATCGCAACAAGGACACCGACGCCAAGGCGAACATATACTTCCAGTATTCCACAGGCGCCACAGTAGATGATGCCGACAATCTATACGCCAACGTAGCATTAGGCGAGGAGCCATCGACTATCGGCTATCTCGTGCCGTCGAACGCTTCAGGAGCATCGTGGCTTCGTCTCACCCGCGGCACCAACGTTGGCACAAACCTCTTCATCACGAAGCTGATGATTGTACGTCCGGCTAACTACAACCCGACGACTGCCATCCGCTCGATAGACGCGTCCGCATCGGCTGCCACGGCATACACTCTCCAGGGCGTCGCCGTCAGCACTCCGCAGCCGGGCACCATCTATCTCCGTGCCGGCAAGAAGTACATCGCACGTTAGCCACCACGCTGCATAGTGATTGCCACCACGCTGCAAAGTGATTGCCACCACGCTGCAAAGTAAGTGCCTCATACATACCACGCCACCCTTCCCTCCCCTTAAGTGGAGGGTCAGGGAGGGGCTTTCTACGGGGCGATAAGCACCGACTTATCGCCCCATTAGTAGCCGTTGACAGCGTAATTACTGAGTCTTTACGATGCAATTACTGAGTAATCACACTGTAATTACTGAGTCTTTACACTGTAATTACTGAGTCTTTACATCATCATCCAATACTAACCGCACTGTAACTCAATACCAATCACCCCGCAACTCAATACTAACCACCCCGCACAGCCACGCCATACCCGCACCGCTGTGCCGCACTGGTCCCATTCTCTGAGATCTAATCTCAGAGAAATAACCACAAAACCACCCCGCAGCCCAACACCACACCACCCCGCAACTCAATACTAACCACCCCGCAACTCAATACCTCTCACCCCGTCAAAACATACTACCTACCAATCCATCCGGCTATAACATGCCTACAATATGAAACATCTGACTACGCCATCACCAGCAAATCTCCTCTGTGTCCTCTGCATCCTCTGTGCTCTCTGTGCTAAAGCCCAGCCGTGGCAAGACCAGAACGTCATCCAGATCAACCGTCTGCCGGCACGCGCCGCGTTCTTCCCCTTTGCCTCAACGCCAGGCGACCGACAGCTGTCGCTTAACGGACAGTGGAAGTTCCGATGGGCACCGAGACCGGAGAAGCTGCAGGATGCCGCATGGACTACCATCCGCGTGCCTGCCAACTGGGAGGTGAACGGCTTCGGAACGCCTATCTACTCGTCATCCGGATACACCTTCAAGGTCAATCCGCCGTATGTCATGGATGAGCCAAAGCCAGCATACACCGCTTACGAGGAGCGCAACCCGACGGGCGAGTACCTACGCTCGTTCACGCTGCCCAATGGCTGGGACACCGACGGCGGACGCACCATACTGCGCTTCGACGGTGTGATGTCGGCGTTCTTCGTCGTCATCAACGGCAAGGACGTGGGCTACTCTCAGGGCAGCAACCACCCGTCGGAGTTCGATGTCACACCATATCTCCATGCCGGCAGCAACGACATACGCCTCACCGTGTATAAATACAGCGACGGATCGTATCTCGAAGACCAGGACGCATGGCGATTCGGAGGCATACATCGTGATGTCACAATCTTCCATACGCCAGCGTTGCACATACGAGATTTCACCGTGCGCACCGTTGCTTCGTCTTCAAAATACGATGCCTTCCGGCTCCAGATAAATCCGAGACTGCAGTCAAGCAACAACGCTGACGCCGCAGGCTACACCGTCCGCGCCATCCTCTCTGATGCCGACGGCCAGCAGATTGCAACAATGAACACCGGCGCCGAGGACATCCTCAACATCAACCACAAGGCGGCGGTGATGAATGAGTGGTTCCCACAACGTGGCAGAATGAAGTTTGAGCGCATCGACACCTTATTATATAATATACGCGCGTGGACGGCAGAGACACCTTACCTCTACACCCTCAGGCTGCAGCTCATCGACCCACAGGGCAACATCACCGAACAGGCACAGCAGAAGGTGGGATTCCGACAGCTCGACATCCGCAACGGACAGCTGCTCGTCAACGGACAGCCGATACGCTTCCGTGGCGTCAACCGAGTGGAACACGACCCTTACACGGCAAAGGCAGTCTCTGAGGAGCGCATGCTCGAGGATATCCGTCTGATGAAGACGGCGAACATCAATGCCGTACGCACGGCGCACGCTCCTGCCTCGCCACGATGGTATGACCTCTGCGACTCCCTCGGACTCTATGTCCTCGACGAGGCAGACTGCGAGAACCACGGCGTCCGCGGAGAGTTTACGTCAACGCCATCGTGGAACACCGCCATGATGGACCGTGTCATACGCCTCGCCGAGCGAGACAAGAACCACCCGTGCGTGGTATTCTGGAGCCTCGGCAACGAGAGCGGATTCGGTGCCAACCACTCCGCTATGGCGGGATGGCTGCATGAGTTCGACCCTACAAGATTCGTCCATTATGAGGGAGCACAGGGCTCGCCAGACCCGTCGTGCGTAGATGTCATAGCACGATTCTACCCCCGCGTGAAGCAGGATTATCTCAACCCCGGCATCGAGGAAGGCTCTGACAAAGAGCGCGCTGAGAACGCTCGATGGGAGCGTCTGCTCGAGATAGCAGAGCGCACGGATACCTTCTCAGGCAACTATCTCTCCGGAGTCGTTGACAACCGACCGGTAATGACATCTGAGTATGCACACTGCATGGGCAATGCTCTAGGCAATTTCCAGGAGTATTGGGATGAGATATACTCCAACCCACGCATGCTCGGCGGATTCATCTGGGACTGGGTGGACCAAGGAATAATGGTGGCCCCCCACCGACTCCCCCGAGGGGGAGAGGCCTTAAATGCCAATATCCCAAGCGAAACGACCGATAACAAAGCCACAAACAACAACTCTCCATCTGACAAGGCATATCAAAAAACCCTCCCCCTCGGGGGAGTTGGAGGGGGGCCATTATACGGCGGCGACTTCGGCGACAAGCCGAATCTCAAGGCATTCTGTCTCAATGGCGTCGTGAAGTGCGACCGTCAGCTGACGAGCAAGTATTATGAGGTGCAGCATGTCTATGCACCGGTGCAGTTCAGCCGGCACAACGGCAGCATCTATATCATCAACCGCAACCACCACACCGCTCTCGACGCATACCAGATCAGCGGACAGTACGTCGTCAATGGCAAGGCACAGAAGGCATTCTCAGTAGCCGTCCCCGATGTCGCACCTAACGACAGCGCACGCCTGACATTGCCACAGCCGAAGGCCGCCGATGGCCATATCCTCCTAAACCTCACCGTCTCACGCGACGGTCAGAAGGTCACCGACGAGCAGTTTGAGATCCATGGCACCGTTATGGACTATGTGCATACTGTCACATCCCACCACAAAGGAGGCTTGGGGGGCTTGGACTTGTCGAGTCTTCGTTGCTCATTCTTCCGTGCCCCGACAGACAACGACAAGTCGTTCGGCAACTGGCTCGCAAAGGATTGGACGAAGAACCGCATCGACTCGCCTACCGTCGCCGTCATCGAAAAGAAGCTTCTCGACGATGGCACGATGCATTCGGTAGAAGAGTATAAGTTCGTCAATGGCAGCGTAATAGTCACCACAGATCTCACACCGCTGCCAACAGATGCCCAGAAGGCTAAGCATTTTAAGACCTCCTCCCCTCGGGGAGGCAGGGAGGGGACCTCAACTGACCTCACAGTCACCTTCACCATTCAAGGCGACGTGCCCGACCTGCCACGCCTCGGCATACAGCTGATGCTCCCGAAGGAGTATGAGCAGCTCGAGTATTATGGTCGCGGACCATGGGATACATACCCTGACCGCTGGCATTCATGTCATATTGGACTGTGGCACAGCACCGTAACCAACGAGTATGCACACTTCCCTGTGCCGCAGGACTGTGGTAACCACGGCGAGACATCTGCCGTCACGCTCGCCACAAAGGCTGGACGCAAGCTGCAGGTGATAGCCCTCGACGAGCCGTTCTCGTTCTCTGCCCTGCACTATACGCCGCAGGACATCGCCGCCGTGAAGCATGACTACGAGCTCCGCGAGGGCGACTACACCGTCCTCTCCATCGACTGTGCCGTCCTCGGCATTGGCAACAGCTCCTGCGGTCCCGGCGTCCTGAAGAAGTATAGCATCGACCGCACAAAGCCCCACACATTGCATCTCCGCATCATACAATAACACGAGCCCCCACCTATTCATCCCGTTTCTATTTCTCTGAGATTTAATCTCAGAGCCCCAACATTTAAGGTATTTTTACACTCCATACTGCCAATATATCAAAAAATATTTGTACCTTTGCCCCGTAACTAACTTTAAGAGATATTATGACTACTCACAACCTCGCAAAGACACTCGCCCTGACCATCACTCTGATGGCGGCCGCAGCACCCATGGCTACGGCACAGGACCTCGTTCACTATACCGGCACCACGCGAAGCAATCCTAACCACCACGACGGGCAACTCTCGCCAGTCGTCGGTGTGCACAACATCCAGATTCTCAGGGCTAACCGTGAGCATCCCACACCACAGAACGGCAACGGATGGACGTACAACCACCAGCCGATGATGGCATACTGGCACGGCAAGTTCTACGTTCACTACCTCTGCGATCCGAAGGATGAGCAGGTGCCACCGTCACACACGCTACTGCAGACATCCACCGACGGATATTCTTGGTCGACACCCGAGATGCTCTTCCCGGAATACAATGTCCCTGAGGGTTTTACAAAGAAAGGCGTTGAAGGGGCGGCACACAATATGAAGGCCGTTATGCACCAACGCATGGGATGGTACGTATCATCTGAAGGACACCTCTATGCACTCGGCTCGTATGGTGTCTGCCTCTCAAAGAAAGACCACAACAACGACGGCAATGGCATCGGACGCGTCATTCGAGAGATACACGACGACGGCACCATGGGCAAGATATACTTCCTCTACTACAACCACGACTTCTCGGAGAAGAATACCGACTACCCCAACTACCGCAAGGGCGACAAGCACCTGCGGAAGGCTGTGGCAGAGATTCTCGCCAATCCGCGCATTCGCATGCAATGGGTGGAGGAGGCCGACCGTAACGATCCGCTAATCCCGCTGAACAAAGACTATAAGGCATACAACGACTACACGCTGCCCGACGGACGCCTCGTGGCGCTGTGGAAGCATGCACTCACCAGCACATCCGACGACGGAGGCTTGACATGGTCGCAGCCTGTCAACCGTGCAAAAGGATTCGTCAACTCCAACGCGAAGATATGGGGACAGCGCCTCTCCGACGGAACCTACGCCACCATCTACAACCCATCGGAGTTCCGCTGGCCATTAGCCATCTCGCTATCTGGCGACGGCCTCAACTACACCACCCTCAACCTCGTCAACGGCGAGGTACCACCGATGCGCTATGGCGGCAACTACAAGTCCTTCGGACCACAGTATGTCCGTGGCATTCAGGAGGGTAACGGCGAGCCAGCCGATGGAGACCTCTGGGTGAGCTACTCCATGAACAAGGAGGATATGTGGGTGGCACACATCCCGGTGCCTGTGCAGATAGACGCTACAGCACACGCCGACGACGACTTCTCGCATTGCAAGGCGCTGCATGACCTCGCCCAGTGGAATATCTACTCGCCACTGGAGGCACCCGTATCGCTTGACGGCCGCTGGCTCGTCCTCACCGATCGCGACAAGTTCGACTACTGCCGCGTAGAGCGAAAGATACCTGCCACCCGCGAGCTCGCCGTCGAATTCGACCTTCAGGCGGCGCAGACCGACCACGGATGGCTGCAGATTGAGTTCCTCGACAGCAAGGGCATAGCATGCTCACGGCTCGAGCTGACATCGCCGTCGAAGGATATCTACGGCAACGACCTCCCCGGTGGAGAGATGCGCTGCAAGGGCGGCGCACGCTATGCGAAGTGCATCAGCTACGAGGCTGGCAAGACATACCGTGTCCGCGCGGAGCTGTCGGCACCAACACGCACCGCCACCATCTATGTCGATGGCAAGAAAGTGGCAACACGCATATTCTTCGCACCGGTGGAGAGCATAGAGCGCGTGATGTTCCGCACGGGCACACAGCGCACCTTCCCGGATGTTGACACACCGGCAGACTGGGACGGCATTCTCCCCGATGCCGGCGAACTCGACCGTGAGGCGCAGTTCCGCATTGCGGCATTCCATACCGAGCCGCTCAACACTCAGCCCGCAACAGCCGCTGCGTCAACAGCTGCTGCCTCTTCCTCCGCATCCATCGCCTCGGGCGATCTATCGCCCCTCGGCGCCGCATCAGCAGCTGCGCTGTCGCCAGAGCGTGAGAGTGCTGCCCGCGCTTGGATCGAGAAGTTCAACACTATGGAGCCGGAGGGCATCGTGCAGGCTATCCCCAACGCCTCCGCCGCCGACTGGATACTCGCCAACTGCCCGGCATTCGAGTGCTCAGACAAGGCCTTCGAGGAGATGTATTGGTTTCGTTGGTGGACGCTGCGCAAGCATATCGAGGAGACACCCGTGGGCTATGCCATGACGGAATTCCTCGTACAGCGCACCTATGCAGACAAATGGAAGCTCATTGCCTCAGGCGTAGGACATCACATCCACGAGGCACGATGGCTACGCAACCCACTATACCTCGACCAGATCATTAACACATGGTATCACGGCAACGACGGACAGCCCATGGCTCTACTAACGGCATACTCATCATGGATACCATACAGCATCTGGCAGCGATACCTCGTCGATGGCCGCAAAGACTGGGTGGTGGCACAGTTTCCATCGATGAAATGGGAGATTTCTGACTGGCAGAACTGGAATCTCTTCCGTCCCGACATGCCATTCCCACCGAAGAAAAAAGGCTACGGGAAGATAAAGACTCGCAACGCGAAGGGCATCGACGGACTATTCTGGCAGAGCGACGTCCGCGACGCTATGGAAGAGACCATCTCCGGCTCACGTTATCATCAGTATATGCGCCCGAGTGTCAATGCCTATATGTACGGCAACATCGTCGCGGCAGCCAATGTCGCAGCGCTCGCCGGCAACAACGCCGACGCCTCGGCATACCAGGAGCAGGCGCAGAAGCTGCAGACGCTCATCGAGAGCAACCTCTGGAGCACACGCGATGAGTTCTTTGAGACACACACGGGCGACTCTCTCGCCGGCGTACGTGAGGCCATCGGCTATATGCCGTGGTATGTTAAGATGCCGATAGACAACGCGAAATACGGTGTGGCATGGCAGCAACTGCTCGACGAGAAGGGCTTCTGCGCACCTTACGGCCTTACCACAGCCGAGCGTCGAAGCCCAGCATTCCGCACCCATGGCATAGGACAGTGTGAGTGGGACGGTGCCATCTGGCCTTTCGCCACATCGCAGACGCTCACCGGCCTGATAAACTACCTCAACGCATGCCCATCAGCAGGAACAGTCACTACAACCGCAAAGGCAGCGGCTGAGAATCCCAAGAAGCCTCAGCAAGCTAAGAACCTCTCATCAGCTGTGGAGTCGGAGGGGGACATTTCCCTCTTGTCTGCCTTCTACACCAATATGGAGAAATACGTCCAGGCACAGCACATGCGTGGCAAACCGTACATCGGCGAATATCAGGATGAGACAACCGGCTACTGGCTTAAGGGCGATGCCGAGCGCTCACGCTACTATAACCACTCGACATTCAACGACCTCATCATCACCGGCATCTGCGGACTGCAGCCTCAGCCGGACAACACCCTCGTCGTAAACCCATTGCTACCGGATGGCAAGTGGCAGTATTTCTCGCTCGACAACGTGCGGTATCATGGTCATGACGTCACCGTCATCTACGACCGGGACGGCCAACGCTACCACCATGGCACAGGGCTCCTCGTCTTCGTTGATGGCAAGCTGAAGGCCCAGAGCAACAAACTCAGTCGACTGACAGTAGCACTTTGATGAGCCATTGATTATGACGTAAAGCTAAACAGCTATTTCTTCTATCAAGAATTTGAGAATTAAAGAATTACAAGTCTATGAACAGATAAGAAATGTTAGAATAAAAGCCGGCGTAATTTCAGTGTGCCAGTATTCTCTCCTTCTTGCCAATTCAATATTCTATAATTCTATAATTCTTGATAACAAAATAAAAAGAAGAATTGTGCATAAACTTTACACTCTATCCGTTAATATCAACATGAAGAATCATTCATAACACTATGATGAATCGCTTATACCATATTATATTATTGTTTGCTGTCAGCCTCATTGTCGGCAACACAGAGCTGCACGCCCAGGACTTCGGCCGCGCACAGTGGATTGGTGCCACAGCCGACAAGAACGACTCCTTGGCAGACCGCAGCATCATACTCACCAACACGCTGCAAGTAAGCAAACCCGTAGCCGAAGCCATACTGAACATCACGGGACTCGGGGCCTACGAGCTGTATATCAACGGCCGAGCAGCCAACGACAACATCATGTCGCCGGCATGGAGCGACTACACCAAGACCGTCTTCTACAACACCTTCGACATCGCTTCGCAGCTGCGGAAAGGTGCCAACCAGTTTGCCGTGCTCCTCGGCAACTGTTTCTTCCACGAGCGAGGGCTGCGCTACGCAAAGACGAAGACCAACTACGGACCGCTCACCATGCTCCTCCACCTGTCAATAAAGTATAAGGATGGCAGTCTGCAGACATTCATCAGCGACGACTCATGGCAGTGGCGACGCAGCCCGATAACCTACAACAGCATCTACGGCGGCGAGGACTATGATGCACGCATGGCACCACCGACACAGTTCACGTCTAAGAGCGAGCCTGCCGAGAAGGTCGTCATACAGGCGCCACCATACGCTGGAGGCCGTGGCAAGCTTATCCCTCAGGTGTCTGAGCCGGTGAAGATTATGGAGCGCTTCACACCGAAAAACGTCCATTTTATCGCTGATTCTGACCTTGAGGCAGTCTCACAGGCATGCAAGCATGATGTACCACGCGGGACATTCGTACTCGATATGGCACAGAACCTGGCGGGATTCCCGGAGATAACCGTACACGGCAAGCCCGGACAGCAGATTCGCATATCTGTCTCTGAGACGCTGACGCCGGAGGGAGCTTGCAATCAGAAGCAGTCCGGCAGACCTTATTATTATATCTACACGATAGGCAGCACGGCAGAAGAGACATGGCATCCGCGATTCTCATACTACGGATTCCGCTACGTACAGATAGAAGGCGCGGCATTAGGCGGTGAGGAGAATCCCGACGACCTGCCCGAAGTGCGTAAGGTGTCGTCGTGCTTCATCTACAATTCCGCACGCAAGATAGGCACGTTTGAGTGCTCCAACCAGCGCGTCAACGATACATACACACTCATAGACCGTGCCATACGAAGCAACTGGCAGAGCGTCTGGACCGACTGTCCGCACCGTGAGAAGCTCGGATGGCTGGAGCAGGACTGGCTCAATGGCGAGGGACTGGTGTACAACTACGACTGCCGCACGATGATAGAGCATACCATGCAGGTCATCGCCGACGCCCAGCATCCTGACGGCTCGCTGCCGGAGATAGCCCCGGAGTATATCACCTTCGAGGGCTCGTGGGCTCCACCGTTCCAGCAGTCGCCGGAATGGGGCGGCGCCGTCGTGGCACTGCCGTTCCTCTATCTGCGTCACTACGGCAGCGACAAGCTGCTGCAGAAGTATTACCCCGTGATGAAACGCTACGTCGATTACTTAGCGACGCAAGACTCATGCGGCATACTCCGACAGGGCCTCGGCGACTGGTATGACTACGGTCCGGGACGTGCGGGCTTCGCAAAGAATACTCCTATGCCACTCGTCTCCACCGCCCACTACTACCAGTGGACGAAGCTCATGGCGGAGGCAGCAGAGATTCTCGGCAACAGATACGACGTGAAGGACTACACAGCGCGGGCAAATGCCATTGCAGAGGCATTCAACCGGGAGTTCTATAACCCACGGACGCACCAGTACGGCACAGGCTCTCAGTGTGCCAACGCCATAGCATTGGATATGTGCCTCGCACCGGAGCTCGACCGGCAGACTATCCTCGACAATCTCGTGGCGGACATCAGCATCCACGGCAACCGTCTCACCACGGGCGATGTCGGCAACCGCTACCTCTTCAAAGTCCTCATAGAGAACGGTCAGGAGGAATTGCTCTACTCTATGCTCAACCACGATGAGGTGCCGGGATACGGCTATCAGATGACGAAAGGCATGACAACGCTCACCGAGCAATGGAACCCCGACATGGGCGCTTCGATGAATCACTTCATGCTCGCACATATCAACAATCATCTCGTGCAGGACCTCGCCGGCATACATATCAACGGGAAGAAAGTCACCATAGCACCACATCCCGTGAAGGATATCAGCTGGGTGAAGGCTTCCACGGAGACAGAATGGGGCACGGTGAGTGTTGAATGGACTCGCGACGTCAACGGGCGCGTCGTCTGCAAGTATGATGTGCCGCTGAATATGTCAACAAAATACATCCAGCCATAATAAACAATACACTCTTGAACAATACAGGGAACATCTATTAATAATAACACAGAGACACACAGAGTCCACAGAGGTTAATTCCTATATTACAGAGAATGAGCTATATAAAACTCTGTGTCTCCGTGTCTCTGTGTTGTAAAAATGGATTGAACCCACCTACACAACAAAATCTTGAATAATACGCAACAAAATCTTGTATAATGCGAAAGACACTCTTGACAGCTGCCATCGTGGCATGCACCGGCATGGCGGCACACGCCCAGGACTATTCCAACCACTACGAGCGCTCACTCTCTGAGACAATGACACGGGTGGAACGGCAGTTTGGCGTGCGCTTCAAATACAACGTGGATACTATCGGCAAGCGCCTCCCCTACGCTGATTTCCGCATACGCCCCTACTCCATCGAGGAGACGCTCGACAACATCTGCAAATTCTTCGACTATAACTGGTGGGACCAGGGCAATGGCGTCTATAAGATCAAGCCATACGAATACCCGCGGCGCCACACCTCCGACGGCGGGAAGATGCTCACGTGGCTGTCGTCGCTTTACAGCGATAAGGCACAGTGGGAGGCACGTCGCGACACGCTGCGCCCTGCCGTGCGCCGGCTGCTTGAGATTGACACATACCTCGACTCGTGCTATGCCGCCACACATGGCATAGCGGGCAAGAAGGCCATCCTCTCCAAAGTGCGACGCTATGACGGATATACGGTGCAGAACATCTGCATCGAGACACTCCCCGGCGAGCATGTCTTCGGCAGCATATATACTCCTGACAACAAGTCGGCGAAGGCCATCGGCGGTGGCAAATACGCGCTGATCATCTGCCCGAACGGTCATTTCGGCGACGGCCGTTACCGCAAAGACCAGCAGCAACGCCTCGGCACGCTGGCACGCATGGGTGCCATCTGCGTCGATTTCGACCTCTACGGATGGGGCGAGTCGGCAGAGGAGCATCCCGACTGGACGGACGCTGACGGCGTGAAGCACGGCGGACACCAGACCGACCGTGCACATGTCATACAGGCAATGAACGGCATCGTTCTCCTCGACTGGATGCTGCAGAACCGCAGCCGGCAGATAGACACCTCACGGATAGGTGTCAACGGCGGATCAGGAGGCGGCACGCTGACAACGCTCCTGGCAGCCATCGACGAGCGATTCACGGCGGCAGCACCGACGGTGAGCCTCGCATCACACTTTGATGGAGGCTGTCCGTGTGAGTCAGGCAAGCCTATCCAGCTTGCCGCTGGTGGCACATGCAATGCTGAGCTGCTGGCGATGTTTGCGCCGAAGCCCGTGATGGTCATCAGCGATGGCGGCGACTGGACAGCATCGGTGCCGACACTGGAGCTGCCATATCTACAGCGTGTGTGGAAATTCTACGATGAAATGGGCAATATTTGCAATGTACACCTGCCGTCAGAGCGTCATGATTTCGGGCCGAACAAACGCAATGCGGTGTACGATTTCTTCATCAACACCTTCCGCCTCAATCGCGACATGCTCGACGAAAGCAAGGTGACGATAGAAGACTACGACCTGCTGAAGACGAAACTCAATAAGAAATAAAACGTATCAACAAAGCCTTTTGCTTAATGTTTCGCAAGCTCTGCTTACTATGGAGTTATCGGAAGTTAGCTTCGTAGGAGTTAGCTTCGCGGAAGTTAACGGACAAATGTGAATGCCCACTCAAGAGTATTGGAAATGTCCGATAGCTTCCGATAACTTCCGATAACTTCCTTTTAACTCCAAAACAGAGCAAGTTAGGAACTTGCGGTTGAATTATTGATTGTTACAAAAATAAAAATATACGATGAAAAGACTATCTCTCCTCACCCTTGCAATGTGCAGTCTGCTAACATGTTCGGCACAGAAGACCGAACGGATATATCTCTCCGGCCATGGCTGCGACGACATGGTGCAGTGGGACTTCATGTGCAGCGACGGCCAGAATGCCGGCAAATGGACAAAGATTGGCGTGCCGTCGTGCTGGGAGCTGCAGGGCTTCGGCACGTTCCAGTATGGCATGAAGTTCTACGGCAAGCCTCATCCCGAAGGCATTGCGGCAGAGACCGGCAAGTATAAGTATGAGTTCTCGCTGCCACAAGCGTGGCAGGGGCGACAGATACTGCTATGCTTCGAGGCCTCGATGACCGACACCTACTGCGAGATAAACGGCCGAAAGGCAGGCTCAAAGCATAAGGGCGGCTTCTCGCCGTTCTACTATGACGTCTCCGACCGCGTCTTCTTCGGCAAGAAGAAGAACCGCATCGAGGTGACCGTCAACAAGGAGTCGGAGGAGGAGTCGGTGAATATGGCCGAGCGACGTGCCGACTACTGGAACTTCGGAGGCATCATACGCCCGGTATATATCATGGCAAAGCCGGCGCAGAACATTGAGCGCGTGGCAATCGACGCACGCCACGACGGACGCTTCCGGGCAGAGGCATATCTCTGCCGCGCTATCGAGGGCAGCAGCGTCAGCGTGGATATCGTTGACCTTGCGACAAAGAAGGTGGTGGCATCGGCTACGGAGAGCACACGCAACTCCGACTGCGCACGCTTCGACTTCCAGGTCAGTGGCATAAAGCCGTGGTCGGCAGAGACGCCAAACCGCTACGAGGCAGTCTTCACGCTATATACAAACGCAGCAACAGCAGCTGGCAATGCGACAGCTGCTGCAGGCAATACGTCAGCCGGTGCGACCGCTGGCGAAGGCCGTGTCAGCCACATTGAGCGTGCGAAGTTCGGCTTCCGCACCATCGAGGTGCGCCCACACGACGGAGTATATGTCAATGGTCAGAAGATGCTCTTCCGCGGAGTAAACCGCCACTCCTTCCGTCCGGAGACGGGCCGAACACTGTCTTACAAGAAGAATCTCGAGGATGTGCAGCTCATCCGGTCAATGAACATGAACGCCGTGAGACTATCCCACTACCCCGCCGACCCTGAATTCTACGACATCTGCGACTCACTCGGACTCTATGTCCTTGACGAGCAGCCCGGCTGGCACTGGTATCACAACACCATCAACGGCTCGCAGCTCGTAGAGGCCATGGTCAAGCGTGACCAGAACCACCCGTCGGTGATATTCTGGGACAATGGCAACGAGGGCGGCTTCAATATGGAACTGGATGCCGTCTTCACGAAATACGACCTGCAGAAGCGTACCGTCCTCTATCCGTGGGCTAACGAGCACGGCATGGAGACAAAGCACTACCGCTCGTGGGGCGAGACACAGGCGCTGCTGCGTGAGCCCGAAATCGTCATGCCGACGGAGTTCCTGCACGGACTATACGACGGCGGACACGGTGCCGGACTCTACGACTACTGGGAGATGATGCGCAAGGCACCACGCTGCGCAGGAGGTTTTCTCTGGGACCTTCAGGATGAAGGCGTGAAGCGTGTGGATCAGGACGGCCATATCGACAATGTCGGCAACTATGGCGCCGACGGCATCGTGGGACCGCATCTGGAGCGTGAGGGCTCCTACTATACAATAAAAGAGGTGTGGTGTCCGGTCCATATCGACGTCGAGGGAGTGGCAACAGGCAGCTCTTCAGCATCAAGTCAGAATGCCACCGCATCCGGCCAGGCCGACAATGCCATGCCACAGCTGCTGCTCTCCAACCGCTATGACTTCATCAACCTCAGCAGCTGCAAGCTGCGTTTCACCTATCTGAAGCTGCCGACCGTTGGCAACAGCAAAGTGAAGAAGGTCGGCGAGACAACCGTCGCCATGCCGGACATTGCGCCACACAGCGAAGGCCGCATGGCCGTTGCGGGCTATGTGAAAGACGCCGACGTGATGGAGATAACCGTCATCGACGACCGTGGCGAGGAGATTTTCACCAAATCGCAGCGGCTGACAAACCAGAATGCAACATTAGCCAACGGCAACAGCGTGCAGCCGACCATCGTCTCGGAGGATGTCCGCACCCTCGTCGTCTCGGCATGCAATAAGACCTACACCTTCAATCGGCAGACCGGCATGCTGCAGAATGTCAGCATCGGTGGCTCGGGCAAGTCAGGCAGCAAGCGCCAGGCAGATGGAGCGACAGCGCCAGCGAAGGCAAAACAGAAGGACGCAAAGGGCAGCACGAGCGGCTCGTTTGATTTCGTCGGACCACGATTCATAGCAGCCAAGCGTGCCGACCGCTCTCAGGACGGCTTCTACAACCATGATGACAAAGAGGCAGAGAAGAAGAAGACTCAGTTCACGACATACGCCGACCAGGGCAAACTGACAAACATCTCACTGTCAGGCGATCAGCTCGTCGCAACCTACGAGCACGGCTCGTTGCAGAAGACGGTGTGGACATTCCTCGCTGACGGTTCTGTACGTCTTGACTATCAGTACGCTTTCGGCGGCGTGATAGACGAGATGGGCGTGATGTTCGATTATCCTGAGAAGAACGTTCAGTCGAAGCAGTGGGTCGGCAAAGGCCCGTACCGTGTATGGCAGAATCGCCAGCAGGGCCCGCAGTACGGCTACTGGCAGAACGACTACAACGACCCGATACCGGGCGAGACCTTCGAGTATCCGGAGTTCAAGGGCTTCTTCTCGTGCGTGTCATGGATGAATCTCACGACAACAGACGGCAATATCAGTCTGCAGCCTGTCGGCGAGGAGAAGGATTGCAACGTCGGCGTCTTCACACCACGTGACGGTCGCGACCACATCCTATACACCTTGCCCGAGACAGGCATCTCGCTGCTGAAGGTCATCCCTGCCGTCCGCAACAAGGTCAACTGCACCGACCTCAACGGTCCGTCGGCACAGCCGTTCTGGGCCAATGGCGATTACAGCGGCAGCGTGATCCTGCGGTTTGAGTAATATACGAAACAGAGAGCCCCCCCCTTCGGGGTTCATAGTAGCCAACATATCTACCATTTCCAAGAACTAAAAAACCCCCACTCTCCTTGATGTGAAGAGTGGGGGTTTTGTCTACCACTGTGTGTCGTCGGTGAAATCGTCGCCGCCGTCCTTGGCGCGTCCTTGTTCATACGGATCAGCAGCACCCTCTACGGTGAAGGGACTTGCGCAGATGCAGTTGTGACGCGTGATGTGGAGTACCTGTATCAGGGGATGGATATATGACTTCTTCATCTTAGTATCTGTTATATGCTTGTTATTGTTCACTTGATTATTTGTCCGGTGGTGTTGAATGTTCTGTCTCCAGAGATGATGAGCACTTTTCCGTCGCGCAGGAACTTGACGGGCTGTCCGTCGATGGTGACGCGCTGGATGCCCGTGACGATGTCGTCGTCGGTGAATGATGCTGCTATGCCCTTGACGTTGGAGTCTGACGGGATGGCGAAGTAAGCACGGAAGCCCTTGAGCTTGCTGTCGCTGCTTGGCCAGTAGAGTTTGTTCTCTGAGCCGAGGAAGAGGAGGTTCTGGTTGTCCTTGCCCATCTCGGTGACGTCGTATGTGCCCCAGCATGCTATGCCAGATGCTTCATCGAGTGTACGTCCTGCCTGTGTTGCAGTGAAGGAAGCGTCGAAGAAGACGGGGTTCACGATGTCGTCGCCATTGTCCCATGCTATGAAGTAAGGGTGTCCGGAGCTGATGTGTGTTGCAGGCTCGAGCTTGATGGCGAGTGTGCGGTCGCTTCCTGTGCCCTCGACGGTGGCTGATGAGAACTGCAAGAGAGAGGAGTAGCCGGCAAGAGGGCTGTTGGGAAGGTCTTCTTCATAGAGATCGAATGGCAGACAGATGGAGTTGTAGTATCCGTCGCAGTAGAATGTGCGGCAGAGTCGTACGTCTGGTGTGGTGCCCTTGCCGTAGTGTTCAATTACTTGTTGGTTGATGTTCGTGGTGTTGTACTGTCCGGTGTCATAGAGCGTGATGCCTACCTTGAGGGTGCAAGTGAAATTGCTGATTTCGGCGTATGCGTCTTCATTGTAGGGGTTGAAGAAGCCAGGGATGATCAGAGCGGACTCTTGATTCTCTATGGTGATGGTGCATGAGTTCTCGGCTGCACCTTCAACACAGAGTGCTGGATCAGAGCTCATGTCATCCTTGAAGACGTAGAACTTCGTGTTCTCGCCGCTGCTCTTGTAGTCAAACGTGACGACGTATGTGCCGCGTGGGTCAAGTCCGGTGAGCTCTATGGCTTCGCAGGAAGTCGTTACCTGGGTGGCAGAGCGGAAGTTGTAGCCGGAGCCTTCGATGGCGGTCCAGGAATTGGTTGGCTGGAAGCTGTAAGGCTCTGCTGTGCCAGAGATGCCGTCGGCGAATGTGAGCTGAGTGGGGGCATCAGTGAATAGTGCGTAGATATCAATGTCCTCGTTGGCATTGAATGTGAATGGGTTAGTGGAAGACAATAGCACCATTTGTCCACCGTCGGAGGCCATCCATCCTGAGAAGACATAACCATCGTCGGGTGTGGCCGTGAGTGTTACTTCGTCATCCATGTTATACTCGCCACCACCGGTGACGGAACCTGGTCCGTAGGGTTGTACCAGGATGGAGATAGTGGTCTTTTCGCTGCAACTGATATTGTATATACGTGCGATGTCATTGGTGGCGTCGCCGCTTTCTCTCTCATTGTAGTAGCACAGATCGATGGCTTCCGTCTTTTTGCCAATGATGCTATAGTTGAAGCTCTTGCTCTCCGTGCCTGATGTCTGAATGAGTGTATAGCCCATAGAGTTGTTTGCCTCGAAGTATGAGGAGCCACTGATATCATAAGTGAAGGAGAGATTATAGACCACGTCTTCGTCGAGTCCTGTGATGAAGAGTGTGGAGGCAGATGATGTGCCAGGGAGTCCGTTGTTGGTGGATGTTATGGCATTGTCAGACGCACTCAGAGCCCAAGGGTAAGCGGAGTTGTTGAGAGGCAGGATGGCACCCATAATGCCATTCTCCTCATCGATGGCGAATGATGGTGCGAAGATAGGGCTGACGGTGGTATCATCAAGGATGCCGTATAAAAGGGGATTATCACGTTTGAGGACCTTGCCATTAGCATCCTGCCATCCTACGCAGACGTAGCCATCGGCGGGAGTGGCTGTGAGTACGACATAGTCGCCGTAGGTGTAGGTGTCCTGCTGAGGGGTACATGTAGCTGTGCCGCCATCGACGGAGAGGATGGTGAGCGTACAGGTACTTGAGCGGAAGACAGGGGTGTATGTGACATCGCCTTCGGCGAGGAAGTAGAAGCGAATCATATTGGTTTGCTGTGTGCCGTCGGCCATGAGCCATTCCTTGAGAATGTAGCCTTCGTCGGCTGTGGCCATGAGTTCTACCTGGTCGCCGTAACCTGGAAAGTAGAACCCTCGACGGTAATGGTGTCTCCTTCGTTGAGGGAGTAGGATACGGTGCCATGTGAATAGGCACCGATGGTGACAGTGTATGTCTGACCTTCATCAGCAGCAAAGGCATTGCCCACAATAAGCGTCAGCAGCGTCATGCAGAGGAGTAGAGCTTTTTTCATATTCTTCTTTTATTTTATTTAATTTGGGCGGCAAAGGTAATAAAAAAAGCGCAAAGCGAGAAACAACAGATGCATGATATACACCTTAATTATATAAGTTTAACATTAAAAGGTACTTACAGTAACTACTCAGCTATCTATGTTTGCATGTAGCATACATAACAAAAAAGAACTGTGTCTTCTGCGTTACTCCGTGTCTCTGTGCTGAAATTTGCGAGATAGCTGAGTAGTTACTACTTACAACTGTTATGAAGCCATGCAGAATATGAAGTTATTCAAGTTTCGCAAGTTAAGAACCCCGAAGGGGTGACAGAGAATAGCACAGGCGACCGAAGCAGTGCCTTTAGGTAGTGCAAACCCTGTGTATTTGATGGTATTCTATCCTCTGAGCCCGTGCCGCGTAGC
>R12__coassemble_133_pt1 | contig 29963 bp, 30 predicted proteins | sample R12__metabat2_high_PE_039 | metagenome-assembled genome bin R12 | reverse complement strand
TCATTGCCAAAACAAAAGAATATTATATTGAGCCAAGGCGACCCAAATGATGTGCAAAACGGTATATAGTTACCATTAAACAAAGCATTTCAGAATATTCCCCCTTTGGGGGATTAAGGGGGCCTTACCTCACCGTAACATGGAAGCAGCCCTGCTTCACCTCATACTTCACATAGCAGCGGCCACCCTCACGCATATCGCGGAGCACCTCTGCTAATACCCATTTCAGAGTGTCGTTCTGCACCTGTCGGCGCGGGCCCTGGCGTGGGTCGAATACCGTCTGATAGCGGTTCTGTGAGATATCGAATGTCGTGCCATACAGATGGCATGAGTTCTCGGTGGCGTTGTGGTTGTGAGTCTGCAGGCGTGCCACATCCTCTTTGGTGCGCAAGACGCTGGTAACAATAATCTTATGCAGCGGCACACCCTTCACATAGAGCGAGTCGTAGTATGCACGGCCGATGTCGTTCAGCAGCACCGCGGCACGTGGCACGAGGTACGGCACGCTGTTCTTCAATGGTTCGATATAGAAGTATGGATTTGCGCCGACATACACCAGTTCTTTCTTGCGTTGCAAGGCATCGCTGCGGTTCGCCACAGCCGCTACGCCCCACCGCTGCGCACTCTCCAAGTGCACCTGCTGTGAGTCGGGGAATGCCGTCTGAAACCTCGGCACGCTGAATATCGGATGCGCCCCATGGCTGATGTCCAGAGAGCGGGCTGTCTTGCCAGCCGCCGCATCTGCCGTAGCCATCAGCCCGTCCTGGTGGGCGTGGCCTACGATATCACGTGTCGTGATGGTATCTGTGGGTGCTGCCAGGCTGTCGCTGTCTGCCACCGTTATGCTGTCGGCAGAGGCTTCGCCGGCAGTCATCCCTTGTCGGAATTCATACCCGCATCTTGCCAATGCAAGTACCACAACAACGATGCCAAAAACCTCCAAATAGCCGTTTTTTGTTATCTTCATTCTTAAAGTTTCTTTTTTCGATGCACAAAGTTACAAATAATCTTTGATATTCGAGAACTTTTTTGTAATTTTGCACCGTATTTTTAAGAAATTATAAAGATTGATAGAGAAACATATCATAATTGAGGACATCGATCCGGTGATGTTCTATGGTGTGAACAACATGCACCTGCAGATGCTGAAGTCGTTGTTCCCGAAGCTGCGCATCAACGGTCGTGGCAATGTCATACGTGTACTCGGCGACGAGGAGGAGATGTGCGCCTTCGAGGAGGACATAGAGAAGCTGCGTCTGCATCTATTGCAGTACAACAGCATCTCAGACGAGGACATACTCGATATCGTTAAGGGCAAGAAGACAAAGGCAGAGGCCGTCAAGGGCGTCGTGTGCTACAGCATCTCCGGCCGACCTATCAAGAGCCGCTCGGAGAACCAGCAGCGGCTCATCGATTCGTTCGAGAGCGACGACATGGTCTTTGCTGTCGGACCCGCCGGAACAGGCAAGACATATCTCTCTATAGCGCTGGCAGTAAAGGCGTTGAAGGAGAAGCAGGTGAAGCGTCTCATCCTCTCGCGCCCCGCTGTGGAGGCCGGCGAGAAGTTAGGCTTTCTCCCTGGCGACATGAAAGATAAGATCGACCCATACCTGCAGCCGCTGTACGATGCCCTGGAGGATATGATTCCTGCCGTGAAGCTGCAGGATATGATGGAGAAGCACATCATACAGATAGCACCGCTGGCATTCATGCGAGGCCGCACGCTCAACGATGCCGTGGTCATCCTCGATGAAGCGCAGAACACGACGACGGCACAGATAAAGATGTTCCTCACCCGAATGGGATGGAATACGAAGATGATCATCACGGGAGACATGACGCAGATTGACCTCCCGAAGAACACACGGTCGGGTCTCGGGGAGGCACTACGCATCCTCGATGGCGTGGAGGGCATCGCCATCGTCAACCTCAACGACAAGGATATCGTACGCCACAAGCTCGTCACACGCATCGTCAACGCCTTCGAGCGGCATGAGCACGACGGCGAGCAACCGGTGTCTGCCAACTGAAACGCAAACAACAAATTCTTAAATACATAGTAAAAAGATGAACGCATTAACCAAGACTGAGTATCAGTTTGCTGGCCAGACAGCAGTTTACCACGGCAAAGTCCGTGACGTGTACACAATCAACGACGACCTGATGGTTATGGTGGCTACCGACCGTATATCGGCTTTCGACGTCATTCTGCCAAAGGGTATTCCGTTCAAGGGACAGGTGCTCAACCAAATTGCAGCAAAGTTCCTCGATGCTACGGCAGATATCTGCCCCAACTGGAAACTGGCAACGCCTGATCCTCAGGTCACCGTGGGCCTCAAGTGCGAGGGATTCCGCGTGGAGATGATTATACGTGGCATCCTCACCGGCTCGGCATGGCGCGACTACAAGAAGGGATGCCGTGAGATATGCGGTGTGAAGCTGCCGGAGGGTATGCGCGAGAACGAGCGCTTCCCGGAGCCTATCATAACGCCTACCACTAAGGCTGACGAGGGCCATGACCTAAATATCTCTAAGGAAGAGATTATCGCTCAGGGCATTGTCTCGGCTGAGGACTACGCCGTCATGGAGGACTACACACGCAAACTCTTTGCTCGCGGACAGGAGATTGCTGCCAAGCAGGGCCTCATCCTGGTTGATACGAAGTATGAGTTCGGCAAGCGCGACGGTAAGGTTTACCTCATCGACGAGATTCACACACCTGACTCTTCACGCTATTTCTATGCCGACGGATACGAGGAGAAATTCGCTAAGGGCGAGCCGCAGAAGCAGCTCTCAAAGGAGTTTGTACGTCAGTGGCTCATAGAGCATAACTTCATGAACGAGCCGGGACAGCAGATGCCGGAGATAACCGATGAGTATGCTGAGTCGGTCAGCGAGCGTTACATCGAGCTTTACGAGGGCATCGTAGGCGAGAAGTTCGACAAGGCACAGCAGGTTGACGACATCGAGGCTCGCATTGAGAAGAATGTCTCAGCATGGTTGGCTAACAAATAATCACCCACAGGGTTCTTGTCATGGACAAATACGGAATAATTGGTCATCCGCTCGGACACTCGTTCTCACCGGGATTCTTCAACGAGAAATTCCAAAACGAGCATATCGACGCCATATACGAGAAGTATGACCTGCCACAGATAGAGGCGCTGCCGGAGGTGCTCGCCATGAATCCTGAGCTCAGAGGGCTGAATGTCACCATCCCTTACAAGCAGCAGGTGATGCCGTATCTTGACGACCTCAGCGACGAGGCACGAGAGATAGGCGCCGTCAACGTCATACGCGTAAGCCACGAAGGCGGAAAGCTGCACATGAAGGGCTACAACAGCGACGTCATTGGGTTCACACGCTCCATCGAGCCTCTTATCGAGAAGCACCACAAGAAGGCGCTGATTCTCGGCACGGGCGGTGCATCGAAGGCTGTGGAATACGGTCTGCGCTCGCTCGGTTTGGAGACGCTGAAGGTCAGCAGATATGAGCGCGACGATACCATTCAGTATGAGAAGATTACGCCGGACGTCATTCATGAGTACAACGTCATTGTCAACTGCACACCGGTGGGTATGTATCCACACACAGAGGAGTGTCCTACCCTACCCTATGCAGCCATGGACAGCCACACGCTGCTATACGACCTCATCTATAATCCCGATGAGACGCTGTTCATGAAACGTGGACGCGAGAACGGCGCCATCGTCAAGAACGGACTCGAGATGCTGCTCCTGCAGGCCTATGCCTCATGGGAGTTCTGGCAGGAATAGCCTAACCAAGCCTTCCCAAAGGGAAGGATGTTGATTAGTGTCTTATCTCCTACAGACAACGACAATATCTCAAGCAAACAAGACTATCAGGCATCCCGACCGATGGGAAGGCTTGATTAGACTTATAATATCTCAAGCAAGAAAACTATTAAGGTGGGTTCTATTAATTCGCTTTGACAGATTTCGAGGTTATTTTCGAGGTCAAAGTGGCAACTTCTTGATGGAGTTATGCGGGCATAACGACCGAAAGAGTTGACAGTTTGGACCGAAAATAAGCCGAAAGGTGGCAAAACGTCAAAGACCACAAAATATTAAAAATTAGCGGTGGGAATTAATAGAACCCACCTTAAACATCCTTCCCCTTGGGAAGGCTTGGTTAGGCTTATGAACAACAGATATATGATGCGCGGCGTTTCTGCCGCAAAGGAGGATGTGCACAACGCCATCAAGAACATCGACAAGGGTATTTTCCCGCAGGCGTTCTGTAAGATCATACCAGATATCCTGGGCGGAGACCCGGAGTATTGTAACATAATGCATGCCGACGGAGCAGGAACAAAGTCAAGCCTCGCATACATGTACTGGCGGGAGACGGGCGACATCTCCGTATGGAAGGGCATCGCTCAGGATGCTATCGTCATGAATACCGACGACCTCCTCTGCGTAGGTGCCGTCGATAACATTCTCGTTTCATCGACCATCGGACGCAACAAGATGCTCGTTCCGGGCGAAGTGATATCGGCCATCATTAACGGTACCGATGAGCTTCTGGCTGAAATGCGGGAGATGGGAATAGGAATCTACCCTACCGGTGGTGAGACGGCCGACGTAGGAGACCTCGTGCGCACTATCATTGTAGACTCTACCGTAACCTGCAGAATGAAGCGCAGCGATGTCATTGACAACGCCAACATACGCCCAGGGGATGTCATCGTTGGTCTGTCTTCTACCGGACAGGCAACATACGAGACTCGATACAACGGCGGAATGGGCTCCAACGGACTGACATCGGCACGACATGATGTCTTCGCAAAATACCTTGCAGAGAACTATCCGGAGTCGTACGACCATGCCGTTCCCGACGAACTGGTGTACTCTGGCAAGTATAAGCTGCAGGATGCAGTAGAGGGTGTACCAGTGAATGCCGGCCAGCTCGTGCTCTCGCCTACCCGCACCTACGCTCCGGTAATAAAGCGCATGCTTGACTTTGCCAAGTCGGTGGAGGGCAAGTCGCTGCAAGATGTCATACACGGCATGGTGCATTGCACAGGCGGTGCGCAGACAAAGGTGCTGCACTTCGTATCGGACAACTGTCGCGTTATCAAGGACAATATGTTCCCTGTGCCACCGTTGTTCAAGGCCATACACGACTGCTCAGGCACCGATTGGCGAGAGATGTACCAGGTGTTCAATATGGGACATCGCATGGAGATATACGTCGAGCCAGCTGTGGCAGACAAGATCATCGCCATAAGCAAGGAGTTCGGCATCGATGCTCAGATCATCGGACACATCGAGGAGGGTCAGAAGAGTCTTACAATAAAATCAGAATTCGGAGAATTCAATTACTAAAAGCCCAAGCAACCTATGGATATATTAGAGAAACTTGACGGCCTCGAGGCACGCTACGAAGAGGTCTCTACACTCATCACCGACCCTTCGGTGATTGCAGATCAGCAGCGATACGTCAAGCTGACACGCGAATACAAAGACCTTGAGGACATCATGAAGCTCCGCAAGCGATACGTCGACTGCCTCAACGGAATAGCAGAGGCGAAGGACATCATCATCAACGAGTCGGACCCTGATATGAAGGAGATGGCGCGCGAAGAGCTGGCGGCTAACGAAGAGCTGCAGCCACAGCTCGAAGAGGAGATAAAGATAGCACTCGTGCCAAAGGATCCGGAAGACGCGAAGAATGTCGAGATGGAGATTCGTGCGGGCACAGGAGGCGACGAGGCATGTCTCTTCGCCGGCGATCTCTTTAAGATGTACAAGGCTTTCTGTGAGTCAAAGGGATGGAATCTCTCTATCACCGATGTCTCGGAAGGTGCCGTAGGTGGTTTCAAGGAGATTGACTTCGCCGTCAGCGGAGATAATGTCTATGGCATTCTCAAATACGAGTCAGGCGTACATCGTGTACAGCGCGTACCGGTGACAGAGTCTAACGGACGCATGCAGACATCTGCTGCCACCGTCGCTGTGCTGCCGGAGGCAGACCCGTTTGAGGTCACCATCAACGAGGGTGAGATCAAGTGGGACACCTTCCGCTCGTCAGGAGCAGGCGGACAGAATGTCAACAAGGTGGAGTCGGGTGTCCGTGCGCGATACATGTGGAAGAATCCGAATACCGGAGAGGTAGAGGAGATACTCATCGAGTGTACCGAGACGCGTGACCAACCAAAGAATAAGGAACGCGCACTCGCACGCCTGCGCACGTATATATATGATAAGGAGCACCAGAAGTACGTCGATGACATCGCCTCAAGACGTAAAAGCCTCGTTTCTACAGGCGACCGCTCGGCAAAGATTCGCACTTATAACTTCCCGCAGGGACGTGTCACCGACCATCGCATCGGATTCACTACGCATGACCTCAACGGTTTCCTCGGAGGAGACATACAACAGATGATCGACGCACTCACAGTCGCTGAGAACGCCGAACGAATGAAAGAAGCAGAATTATAAATATTATGGGACAGATTTATACAAAGAAAAAGGAAGACCACGACAATGACGAGCGCACAATGAACGTCTCTGAATTCGTTGACCGCATGGTCTCAAACCAGCGCATACCTGAGAAAAAGCGTCAAGAGAACTACACCGAGGCAGCAAAGTGAGACATTTGCTCTACATATCGATGTTAGCTGCATTGATGTCTGTGCAGTGTTGTGCCTGTGCGTCGGCAGAGAGGTATGCCGATGGCACATGCACTGTATCGGACACGCTCAACGCGTGGCTCGAGATTGATACCGCACAGTATCGCAGCAACATACGCTACCTAAAGCAGATCATCGGGCAGCAACATAAGGTGTGCGTAGTAATGAAGGGCGACGCCTATGGCAACGGAATATCGGTCCTCATGCCGGTAATCATCAGCGAGGGGATATCGACTGTCGCCATCACCAGCAACCAGGAGGCACGCGATGTGCGGCAGAGCGGATACAAGGGCGATATCATCCGCATACGCATTGCCACCGAAGGAGAAATCCGGGAGGGCATAGCGCTTGGCATACAAGAGTTGGTCGGAAGCCTCGAGCAGGCCTCAGTCATCAACGATATAGCACAGCAGGAGGGTGCAACAGTGCCATTCCATCTTGCCATCAATGCCAACGGAATGTCGCGTAACGGCTTAGAACTGAGCCAGGGCTATGACGATGCACTCAGCATCCTCAAGCTCGGCAACCTCCGTTGTGTGGGAATGATGACGCACTATCCTGAGAACAAGGATGGCGCTATCATCCAGCAGCTCAACACTTTCAAGCGACAGACGGCGGAGTTGATACGGCGCGCCGGCCTCAATCGCAAGGAACTGACGCTCCACACGGCAGCAACGTATGCATCACTCTATATCCCCGACACCCGCCTTGATATGGTGCGCGTGGGCTCGGCGCTCTACAACTACGGCTATACAGAGCGTTTCAACCGCTTCAAGAAGATTATGTCGTTCAAGTCACGGGTGGCATCCGTACAGCAGTTCCCTGCCGGCAACACCGTCAGTTATAAGCGGACGCGACGCCTGAACCGCCAGTCACGGTTGGCGAACATACCTGTCGGATATGCCAACGGGCTCTCCACGGCAATGGCGAACAAAGGATTCGTGCTGATACGTGGTCATCGCTGTCCCATCGTCGGTAACGTGACGATGAACATTACGATGGCAGACATCACCGACTTCCCTGACATCCAGGCCGGTGATGAGGTCGTAATATACGGCCGTCAGGGGCAGGACGAGATATCAGCCAATGACATCGCCACATGGACCGGCACCAACTTGCTATCACAGAGCATGTTCTGGGCAACGGCAAATCCTAAGATCGCCCGTTAAATTTGCTCTCGCCAACACCATCACGACGCATTCTAACGCCAACCGTAACGCGTTCTAACGCCAACCGTAACGCGTTCTAACACCAACCGTAACGCGTTCTAACGCCAACCGCAACGCGTTCTAACGCCAACCATAACGCACGAAAATAATATCCAAAACAATATGAACAGAAAAGAACTTGTAGCTCAAATACAGCAGAAGAAGAGCTTCCTCTGCGTAGGACTCGATGTCGATCTGAAGAAGGTTCCTGAGCATCTGCTCCAGGAGGAAGACCCCATCTTTGCCTTCAACAAGCAGATTATCGATGCCACAGCACCTTACTGCGTGGCATATAAGCCTAATCTCGCCTTCTACGAGGCATTCGGCATCAAGGGCCTTATGGCCTTCGAGAAGACCGTGAAGTATCTGAAGGAGAACTACCCCGAGCAGTTTATCATCGCCGATGCTAAGCGAGGAGATATCGGCAACACATCAAAGATGTATGCTCGCACATTCTTCGAGGAGTACGATGTCGATGCACTCACCATAGCACCTTATATGGGCGAGGACAGCGTCACGCCGTTCCTCTACGACGGCAAGTGGGTTATCCTGCTGGCACTGACATCAAACAAGGGTTCGTTTGACTTCCAGCTGACCGAAGACAAGGATGGCGAGCGCCTCTTCGAGAAGGTCATCAAGCGCTCGCAGCAGTGGGGCAACGACGAGAATATGATGTATGTCGTAGGTGCAACACGTGGCGAGATGTTCAAGGATATCCGTGCAGTGGCACCCAATGCGTTCTTGCTCGTCCCTGGCGTCGGTGCCCAGGGCGGCTCCCTTGAGGAGGTCTGCAAGTATGGCATGATAGCCGATTGCGGTCTGCTTGTCAACTCCAGCCGCGGCATTATCTATGCTTCCAACGGCACAGACTTTGCCGTTGCCGCCGGACAGAAGGCCAAAGAGTTGCAGCAGCAGATGGCAGCTATCCTCGGCTAAGCTACCTCCGTCATCGCAATTAGATAGCAGCCTTCCTCGGCTAAGCAGCCATCGTCACAGGCCTTTGATAGCTACCATCCTCGGTTAAGCAGCCACCATCATAGCCTTTTGGTGTCAGCCGTATTTGGCTGACATCCAAGAATTACAGCCATCAGCCTCATCTTGATATGAAGATAATAAACGATCCGGTCCACGGATTCATAAAAATCCCTCGCGGACTGATGCTGAACATCGTCCAGCATCCCTTGATGCAACGTCTCACACGCATCAAGCAGCTCGGCATGTCGTCGTTTGTCTATCCCGGAGCACAGCATACTCGCTTCCAGCATAGCATCGGAGCATTCCATCTCACGAGTGAGGCGATACTCGCATTGACACAGAAAGGTATCTTCATCTTCGACTCCGAGGCAGAAGCCGTGGAGGCAGCAATCCTCATGCACGATATCGGTCACGGGCCGTTCTCCCACGTCTTGGAGAACACGCTCATCTCAGGCATCTGCCACGAAGATATCTCGCTGAAGATGATGGAGCAGATAAACCACGACCTCGGAGACCAGCTCAACCTCGCACTCAAGATCTTCAAGGACGAGTATCCCAAGCACTTCCTGCATCAGCTGATATCATCGCAGCTCGACATGGACCGTCTTGACTATCTCCGTCGGGACTCCTTCTTCACCGGAGTGCAGGAAGGCGTAGTCGGCGGAGCACGTATTCTGAAGATGCTCAATGTCATAGACGACGAGTTAGTGATAGACATCAAAGGCATCTACTCTATCGAGAACTATCTCACCTCCCGCCGTTCGATGTACTGGCAGGTCTATCTGCACAAGACCGTCGTAGCCTGCGAGAAAGTCCTCGTCAACCTTCTCCGCCGTGCGAAGTATCTGGCACAGAACGGCACAGAGCTGTTCTGCTCGCCGTCGCTGAGGTTCTTCCTGTACAACAACGTAGATCGCGAGATGTTCGAGAGCACGCCTGAGGCCTTGCAGCACTACTCGCTGCTCGACGACAACGATATCTGGTCGGCGATAAAGGTATGGATGCACCATGACGACAAGATACTCTCGATGCTCTCCGACGATCTCATCAACCGCCACCTCTTTAAGGTCGAGGTGTACGATGAGCCGGTATCCGACGAGCGCATTGATGCCGTCCGCCGTGACATGGCAGCGCACTACGCCCTCAGCTACGACGATACCGAGTATCTCTATAGCCTCAACACCATCCAGAAAGATATGTATGACATCGACGGAGACAGCATAAAGGTGCTGCTGAAGGATGGCACAACGCAAGACATCTGCGAGGCATCGGAGCTTCTGAATGTAGCATTGCTGACTCGTCAAAAACCGAAATATTATCTTTCATATCAGCGATATTGACCTTATTATTAGTCAAAAGGTAAGGAAACTTGATATTTTTGTCGTAGTTTTCTTTGCCGAATGAATATTTTTTTGTAACTTTGCGGCAAATATAAAGAATAGCAAATGGAATTTACAGCAAAACAGATAGCAGAGTTTGTGCAGGGACATGTTGAAGGCAACGAGTCTGCTGCCGTCAGCACTTTTGCCAAGATCGAAGAAGGCAAGGCAGGCGCTATCTCTTTTCTCTCTAACCCAAAATACACCCATTACATCTACGACACGGAGTCAACGATAGTGCTTGTCGATGAGAGTCTGCAGCTCGAGCATGACGTCAAGTGTACGCTCATCCGCGTGAAGAGTGCCTACGAGGCAGTGGCAAAGCTGCTGCAGCTGTACGAATCGATGAAACCAAAGAAGACGGGCATAGACTCTCTCGCTTTCATCGACCCCACGGCGACCATCGGCAAGGACTGCTACATCGGCCCGTTCGCATTCATCGGTGCCAACGTCACCATCGGCGACGGCTGTGTCATCCACCCGCATGCCACGGTGGAAGAGCGTGCCAGCATCGGCAGCAACACCGAGTTGTACAGCAATGTCGTGGTATATCACGACTGTAAGGTAGGCAACCGCTGCATCCTCCATGCCGGTTGCGTCATCGGTGCTGATGGCTTCGGCTTCGCACCGTCAGCCAACGGCTACGACAAGATACCTCAGATAGGCATCGTGACGATAGAAGACGATGTGGAGATCGGTGCCAACACCTGCGTTGACCGCTCCACCATGGGCTCTACCTTCGTGCGCCACGGCGTGAAGCTCGATAATCTTGTGCAAATAGCTCACAACACCGACATCGGCGCCAACACCGTGATGTCAAGCCAGGTGGGTGTCGCCGGCTCAACGAAAGTCGGCGAATGGTGCATGTTCGGAGGCCAGGTAGGCATCTCCGGCCATATCACCATCGGCAACAAGGTCATGCTCGGCGCACAGTCAGGCGTGCCAAGCAGCCTGAAGGATGGGCAGCAACTCATCGGCTCACCGCCGATGGAGATGAAGCCATTCTTCCGTTCACAGGCCATTTTCCGCAAGCTTCCGGACATGTATAAGGAGCAGAACGAGATGGCAAAAGAACTCAATGCCCTCCGCAAGGAGATTGAAGAACTAAAATCAAAGAATTAATGTTAAAACAGCAAACACTCAAAGGCAGTTTCTCACTCTGTGGCAAAGGCCTTCACACAGGTCTCAGCCTCACCGTGACTTTCAACCCCGCAGCAGAGAATACGGGCTATAAGATCCAGCGCATCGACCTCGATGGCGAGCCCATCATCTCCGCCATCGCCGAGAATGTCATAGACACTCAGCGCGGCACGGTACTGGGCAAGGGTGACGTCCGTGTCTCAACGGTAGAGCACGGCCTATCAGCTCTCTATGCCCTTGGCATCGACAACTGCCTCATTCAGGTCAACGGTCCGGAGTTCCCGATACTCGACGGCTCTGCCGCTCCTTACATCCAGAAGATCAATCAGATAGGCTTCGAGGAGCAGAATGCTCCGAAGGACTACTACATTATCCGCAAGAAGATAGAGGTAAAGGATGAGAAGACCGGCTCGTGCATCACCATCTTGCCAGACGAAGACTTCTCCATCACAGCGATGTGCTCATTCGACTCGAAGTTCATCAGCTCGCAGTTTGCCACCCTCGACAACATGGAGAACTACGCGAAGGATATCTCCGCTGCCCGCACCTTCGTCTTCGTACGCGACATCATGCCGCTGCTGCAGGCCAACCTCATAAAGGGCGGCGACCTCGACAACGCCATCGTCATCTACGAGCGTGAGCAAGACCAGCAGACGGTCGATATGCTCTGTGACAAGCTTGGCGTCCCACGCATCGACGCTACGAAGCTTGGCTACATCCAACACCGTCCGCTTGTCTGGGACAACGAGTGCACCCGCCACAAGCTTCTTGACATCATCGGCGACATGGCGCTTATCGGCAAGCCTATCAAAGGCCGCATCATTGCCACCCGTCCGGGTCATACTATAAACAACAAGTTTGCGCGTCTGATGCGCAAAGAGATCAAGAAGCACGAGGTGCAGGCACCAATCTACGACCCGACACGTGAGCCTATCATGGACGTTCGCCGCATCCGCGAGCTTCTGCCGCATCGCTACCCTATGCAGCTGGTAGACAAGGTGATAGAGCTTGGTCCCAACTCTATCGTCGGCGTGAAGAATATCACGAGCAACGAACCATATTTCCAGGGTCACTTCCCCGAGGAACCGGTGATGCCGGGAGTGCTGCAAATAGAGGCGATGGCCCAGTGTGGCGGTCTGCTCGTCCTCAACACCGTCGATGAGCCGGAGCGTTGGTCAACCTACTTCCTTGCCATCAACGACGTGAAGTTCAAGCACAAGGTTGTGCCGGGAGACACTCTGCTCTTCCGTGTGGAACTGCTCTCGCCCGTCCGTCACGGCATATCGTCGATGAAGGGCTATATGTTCGTCGGCGACAAGGTTGTCAGCGAGGCGACATTCACCGCTCAAATCGTTAAAAACAAATAACATAGTTATGGCAAATCAGATAAGCCCAATGGCATTCGTCCATCCTGACGCAAAGTTAGGTGACAACAACATCATCGGTCCATTCTGCTACATCGATGCCGACGTCGTTATCGGCGACAACAACGTCATGCAGAACTCGGTGACTCTCAACCAAGGAACCCGCATGGGCTCGAATAACGAGATCTTCCCCGGAGCGAGCATCTCTACCAAGCCACAGGATCTGAAGTTCCACGGCGAGATAACGACCTGCATCATCGGTGATAACAACTCCATCCGCGAAAACGTGACAATCTCACGCGGAACATTCTCCAAGGAGAAGACCATCGTGGGCAACAACAACCTGCTGATGGAGAATATGCACATCGCACATGACTGCATCATCGGCAACAACTGCATCATCGGCAACTCCACGAAGTTTGCCGGCGAGGTAGTCGTTGACGACAACGCCATCATCTCGGCAGAGTGTCTCTTCCACCAGTTCTGTCACGTCGGCGGCTACGTCATGATACAAGGCGGCACCCGCACCAGCCAGGACATCCCGCCATACGTCATCGCCGGCAAGGAGCCTGTACGCTATGCAGGCCTCAATCTCGTGGGACTGCGCCGCCGCGGCTTTGCCAACGAGACCATCGCCACCATCCGCGAGGCATACAATATGATATACTCCAAAGGCATCCTCAAGGAGGGTATCGAAGAGGTAAAGAACTCTATGGACATCACTCCGGAGATACAGTACATCATAGACTTTATCGAGACCGCCCAGCGCGGCATCATACGCTAAGACCGTCAGCACAACGTGAGCAACCGCTTGAAACTCATCGTCATCCTCGGACCTACCGGCGTAGGGAAGACAGAGCTCTGCCTCACCGTGGCAGAACACTTGGGGTGCGACATCATCAACTGCGACTCACGCCAGCTGTTCCAGGATATACCGGTAGGCACTGCCGCACCTTCTGCTGTCCAACAGCAGAGGGTGCGGCATTATTTTGTTGGTACCTTGCCACTCGATGCCTACTACAGCGCCTCAGAATATGAGCACGACGTGCTGCAGCTGATAGCATCCGGCAAGCTGAAGACCGGCAACGGCAAAGACGATACCCCCCAAAGCGGAGATATAAAAGACACCAATACCAACGACAATGCAATCTACGGCAACGGCCGTTCAGAGGCGGTCATCCTCTCGGGCGGCTCGATGATGTATATCGATGCTGTCTGCAACGGCATCGATGAGATGCCAACCATCAACGACGACCTACGCGAAAGCCTCAAAAGACGCTTACAGTCAGAGGGTTTGGAGACACTCTCCGAAGAGCTGCACGCATTGGATCCCGCCCACTGGGCGACCATCGACAAGCGTAATCCACGCCGCATCCTGCATGCCTTAGAGGTGTGTCTGCAGACCGGTCAGCCCTACTCATCGTTCATAAACCGCGAGAAGGCACCGCGACCCTTTGACGTCATCAAGATCGGACTCACCCGTCCGCGTGACGAGTTGTATAGCCGCATCAACCAGCGAGTGCTCGATATGATCAGCGATGGCATGATCGACGAGGCCCGCCGGGTATATCCGCTCCGGCATCTCAACTCTCTGAACACCGTCGGATACAAGGAGTTGTTCGCATACTTCGATGGTACGATGACTCTCGACGAGGCCATCCAGCGCATACAGAAGAACACCCGCGTATATATGAAGAAGCAGGAGACGTGGTTCAAACGCGACGCTTCGATACGCTGGTTTCATCCAAATGATGTTAAAGAAATCATAAAATATATAGACGATTTGCTCTAATCTGAAATAAAATGAGTACTTTTGCACCTTATATAATAGGCAAAATATATCTGCAACAGTTATAACAAGCAATTATGAACTGTAGTGCAAGCCGAGAGGAGAGAGTTTTACTCTTTTCCGAGGCGCCGCCTACAGTCTATTGTATTAAGTAAAACGAAATGCAATGAACAAACTCAAACTCTTGCTCAGTAAGACTGGCACACGCATCGCACAGCTATGGCGCTGGTACGTATCTCTGTTCAAAGGCCGCCCATGGTACATCAAGACACTCTCCGCCCTGATGTCACTCATTGTGCTCTTCATACTTTACCTCGGTGCCGTTGACATCAACCTGTTCTGGCTTTTCGGTAAGTCGCCGGGATTCTTCGACATCAAAGACCCGAAGACAAACGAGGCAAGCGAGATATACTCTGCCGACGGCGTGATGATAGGCAAATACTTCAGCGAGAACCGCACGCCGGTAACCTACGAGAATGTCAATCCGATGTTCTGGCGTGCTCTCATCGATACCGAGGACGAGCGATTCTATAAGCACTACGGCATCGACCCCATCGGACTCTTCGGTGCCGTCAAGGATGCTGCCACCGGACGTGGCGGCCGCGGTGCATCGACCATCACACAGCAGCTGGCAAAGAACCTCTTCCGCACACGTACAAGCTACAGCACCGGTCTGCTGGGCTACATCCCAGGCATCAAGATACTGGTAATGAAGTCGAAAGAGTGGATTCTTGCCGTCAAGCTTGAACTCTGCTACAGCAAGGAAGAGATAATAACGATGTATGCCAACACAGTGGACTTCGGCTCGAACGCCTTCGGAATAAAGACCGCTTCGAAGACATACTTCAACACGACGCCGGACAAGCTGCGCACCGAAGAGGCCGCCGTCCTCGTCGGCATGCTCAAGGCGACAACCTACTACAACCCTATCGCCAACCCCGAAAACTCCAAGACGCGCCGCAACCAGGTGCTGGAGAACATGGTGACGCATAACGACCTCTCACGCGAGGAGTGTGATGAGCTGAAGCAGACAGATATCAAGCTCAACTACAGCGTAGAGTCAAACTACGACGGCAAGGCACAATACTTCCGCAACGCCGTAGCCGACTACCTCAAGGAGTGGTGCGACGAAGAGGGCATCGACCTCTATGCCGACGGTCTGAAGATATACACCACCATCGACACCCGCATGCAGAAATATGCCGAGGAGGCAGCAACGAAGCAGATGCGACAGGTGCAGCAGAACTTCAAGAACCACTGGGGCAGCACCCATCCTTGGCAGGATGAGAACCACAAGGAGATAGAGGGCTTCATCGAGGGCATCGCACAGAAGCAGCCGTTCTATAAGTATCTGCAGCAGAAATACGGCAACCGCGCCGACTCCATCGACTACTACCTCAACAAGCCACACATGGTGAAACTCTTTGATTATGAGAAGGGTGAGATAGAACGTGAGATGTCGTCGATGGACTCCATACGATATATGGTGAGCTTCATGCACTGCTCGTTCGTCGCTATGGAGCCACAGACAGGCCATGTGAAGGCTTGGGTGGGCGACATCGACTTCGACCACTGGAAGTATGACAAGGTGACCGCCATGCGACAGCCGGGCTCGACATTCAAGCTCTTTGTCTATACCGAGGCTATGAACCAAGGCCTGACACCTTGCGACAAGCGTCGCGACGAATATTTCTCTATGATGGTCTATGACGAGAAAGAGAAGAAAGAGGTGCGGTGGTCGCCAACAAATGCCAACGGATATTTCACCAACGACTCCATGGCCCTCAAGTCGGCTTTCGCAAAGAGTATCAACTCAGTAGCCGTAAGACTCGGTCAGGAGATGGGCATCAAGAACATCGCCCGCACAGCGTATGACATGGGCATCAAATCGCCACTCGACGAGACACCGTCGCTCGCCCTCGGCTCCAGCGATGTCAACCTCCTCGAGCTCGCCGACGCATACTGCACCGTCGCCGACAACGGCAAACAGCATGAGCCGGTGCTCGTGACTCGCATCATCGACCGTGACGGCAACGAGATATACACCGGTCCGACGGAGGCGAAGCAGGTAATTCCTTACAAGTCAGCATTCCTCATGCAGCAGCTCCTGCAGGGCGGCATGATGGAGCCGGGCGGTACGTCGCAGTCGCTGTGGGGATATGTCGGCGGTGCCCGCGACACCGACTTCGGAGGCAAGACGGGTACGTCGAACAACCACTCCGACGCATGGTTCATGGGCGTTTCGCCTAAGCTCGTCGTAGGAGCGTGGGTAGGTGGCGAATACCGCTGCATACATTTCCGCACCGGAGCACTCGGACAGGGCTCGCGCACGGCATTGCCTATCTGCGGACTCTTCCTGCAATCGGTAATGGGAGACCCGGCATTCAAGAAGTATCATGGCAAGTTTGACACACCTGACGACCCTGACATCGAGCGATATATGTATGTCTGCGACAGCTATTATGAGCACCGTCGCGACACCGTCAACGTCGACAGCCTCGCCTCTCACGGTGAGGAGATGATGGAGATTGACGAAGACGGCAACCCTATCAACGTTCCTATACAGGACGTCACAGAGCCAAAGAAGCAGAAGGAGGAACAGATAAAGCTTGAGGATCTGTAGGAATAAAAAGAAGGACGCCGGCCACCTAACCCCCAAAGGTGACGGCCCCCTAACACCCAAAGGGGGAATTATTAAAATGTCCTGAAATGGGAATTGTGGTGGCATATGCTACGACAGACAACTCGCTTGGATACAAAGCCTTATCCCAAGGATAGCACATCCTAATGTAGGTGGTGCTCAACTGAGATGCCGGTAGTATTGAACTACAATACCATTAGTATTGAATTACGGTGCCGTTAGTATTGGATTATCCTCCCGGTAGTATCTCCTTACAGCGTAAAGACTGAGTAATTACAACGCAATTACTGAGTAATCACACTGCAATTACTGAGTCTTTACATCGTAATTACTCAGTCTTTACATCGTCACTCGTAGCCTCTGACAAGATAGTTAGTATTGAATAGCAAGGTGATTTGTATTGAATCGAATGGTGAATAGTATTTAATCAAATGATGATTGCGCTTCGCTTGCAGAACGTACCGATAAAAATAGACATTCTTTAAAAAGCTCCCCCTTGGGGGGTGGGGGGCTATCGCTGTTATAATCTGATGGAAACAAAAGAGTTAGACCTTACCAACCAACAGTTCAAGGATGCGCTGAACATCATCGAGCGCACCCAGAACTCGCTGTTCCTCACAGGAAAAGCGGGCACGGGCAAGTCAACTCTGCTGCGCTACATCGACAAGACGACCCGCAAGAAGCACGTCATACTCGCACCGACAGGCATCGCTGCCATCAACGCCGGAGGGCAGACGCTGCATTCGTTCTTTAAGATACCGTTCCATCCGTTGGTGCCGAATGACATCCAGTACAGCGTGCGCAATATCCGTAACACGCTGAAATACAACTCCGAGAAGATACGACTCATACGCGAGTTGGAGCTCATCATCATCGACGAGATATCCATGGTGCGCGCCGATATCATCGACTTCATCGACAAGGTGCTGCGAGTCTATTCGCGCAATATGCGCCAACCGTTCGGCGGCAAGCAGCTGCTGCTCGTGGGAGACGTATATCAGCTCGAACCCGTCGTCAAGGAAGACGACCGGCGGTTGCTGCAGCCGTTCTATACCTCTGCATATTTCTTCTCCGCATTAGTGTGGCGGGAGATGCAGCTGGTGAGCATCGAGCTCATGAAGGTTTACCGCCAGACGGACAGCGAGTTCATCTCGATGCTCGACCGCGTGCGGGAGTCGCGTGCCACAGAGCAGGACCTCCGCAACATCAATTCGCGAGTGGTGAGAGGCAACAGCGCTGCCACCGAGGGTGCCTCGAGCCGTGAAGTCGCCGGCGAGGGGTCGTCAAGCTCGTTGGCGATAACGCTGTCCACCCGCCGCGATAGCGTTGACTTCATCAACCAGCAGAAGCTCAACGAGTTAAAAGGAAACGTTTCAGTATTCCGTGGAGTCATCAAAGGGGAGTTCCCAGAGTCGATGCTGCCGACGCTCGTTGACCTCGAACTGAAGCCCGGTGCACAGATTATCTTCATCAAGAACGACCAGGAGCACCGCTGGGTGAACGGCACGCTCGGCACCGTTGTAGGCTTCGACGAAGACGATGACGACGGAAAGATCATCGTCGTCACAGAGGACGGCGACGAATGGGACGTTGAGAAGGTTGTCTGGGCAAATGTCCGCTACACCTTCAACGAGACAGAGAAGAAGATTGAGGAGGAGGAGCTTGGCACGTTCACACAGTATCCCGTGCGTCTGGCATGGGCCATCACCGTGCATAAGTCGCAGGGTCTGACATTCAATAAGGTGAACATCGACTTCACCGGAGGTGCCTTTGCCGGCGGACAGACATACGTGGCGCTGTCGCGATGCCGTTCGCTCGAGGGCATAACGCTGAAGGAGCAGCTCAAGCAACGCGACATCTTCGTGCGCTCTGAGGTAAAGCAGTTTGCACGCCAGTATAACGACCAGCAGGCGATAGAGACGGCTCTGAAGCGCTCAAAGGCCGACATCGAATATGCGGAGGCAATCCAGAGCTTCGACAATGGCGACTTCCAGGCGGCGCTCGACCATTTCTTCATCGCCATACACCAGCGCTACGACATAGAGAAGCCGGTGCCACGGCGACTCATACGACGTAAACTCTCGCGCATAACCCTGCTTGAACAGGAGCTCGAGGAGATGCGGCAGAAGGAGCGAAAGCAACAGGAGTTCCTCAAGAGGCTCGCCACCGAATACGTCATTATGGGCAAGGAGTGCGAGAAAGAGCAGATGTCTGCCGCTGCCATCTCCAACTATGAGAAGGCCCTGCGCCTATGTCCCGAGCACCCCGATGCCCAGAAACGCCTGAAGAAACTGAAGAAAGAAAACAAAAAGAAAAAGAAATGAGGAAGTATATAATCACCCTGCTCATGCTCTCGCTGGCTGTCGTCAGCCATGCCGCCGGCGCCGTTCAGGAGGCCGCCGAGGAGAGCGAGTCTATGCACGCCGTGCTGAAGGAGAAGTTCATCGAGGGCAATCCGCTCTTTATGTCGCTCGTCGCCATAGCGCTCATCATTGGTCTAACGTTCTGCATAGAGCGCATAATATACCTTGCTTTGGCAGATATCAACACCAAGAAATTCATGCTTCAGCTTGAGGAGAAGATCAAGGGCGGCAACCGGAGCGAGGCGCAGGAACTGTGCCGCAACACCCGCGGACCTGTGGCAAGCATCTGTCTGCAGGGCCTGTTGCATGCCGATGATTCGGCAGAAGATATCGAGCGCACCGTAGCGTCGTATGCAGACGTAGAGGTGGGCAAGCTCGAGAAGGGCTGCTCATGGATAACACTGTTCATCGCCATCGCGCCGTCGTTAGGATTCCTCGGCACCGTCATCGGCATGGTGATGTCGTTCGACGATATCGAGATGGCGGGAGATATCAGTCCGACCATTGTCGCCGGAGGCATGAAGGTGGCACTCATCACCACCATCTTCGGCATCATCGTCGCTGTAGTGCTGCAGCTGTTCTACAACTATATCCTCTCGCGCATAGAGCATCTCACAGCGCAGATGGAGCAGGCTTCCATCGACCTGCAGGAGATTTTAAGGGAAAACAGATGATTGACCTCCTTATTATATTAATGTATATAGTGCTCGCCGCTGCCGTGGCCGCTGTGGCATGGGCTACGGTGCGCACCATGCGCATCGTGGGCAAGACGTCGGGCATGAGCAATGGCATACCCGTCCGCAAGATCAACCTTATTGTGGGCTGTAGCGTGGTGGTGATGCTCGTACTGTCGTTCATCATCGGCAGCACCGCCCCTTTGACCATCAACACCCACCAGTACATCGATACCTTCTGGCTGCGCACGTCAAACATGTTTGTCTTCACAGGCATCGTGGCCATCATTGCAGCCTTCGCCGCCACGGCATTCTGCTTCTGGCGAAACCTTAAGGCAGCGAAATAAGCTATTGGTTTGCAATCAATTACCATCGAGTAACAACGGAATATGATACGCATAAAGAACAGATTACGCAGCCGGAAGAAACGCCGTGTGCCGCAGCTGAATACCACGGCTACGGCAGATATCTCGTTCATGCTGCTCATATTCTTCCTCATCACCACATCGATGGATTCTGACAAAGGTCTGCGACGACAGCTGCCGCCGAAGGATGTGATGAAAGAGGTGAAGGCGATGGATGTCGATCGCGACAAGGTGCTCACCATCGGCATCACGCAGGAGAACCGCTACACCATCAACGACAGCGTCGTCAGCGAGAAGGATCTGCGACGACAGACATGCGACTTCATACGGCGCATCGGTGACGAGCATATCATCGAGATACATGCCGACCGCCAGGCAGACTACAAGAGCTACTTCCATCTGCAGAATATCCTTGTGCATGTCTATCGCAACGAACTGCACAACAAATACCATCAGCGCATAACCGAGGTATTCTCTGACAAGCAACAGCCAGGGGAGGCAACGGCATCGGCAGACACAAAGACAGGAAAGGAGGCGACGGATGCAGCTAAACAGTAAGAAGCAACGTAAGGTGCCGGAGCTGAATACGTCGGCACTGCCTGACCTGATCTTTACCGTGCTATTCTTCTTCATGATTGTTACGCACATGCGACAGACAGACGTGAAGGTGAAGGTGGAGACTCCGCAAGGCACGGAGCTGCAGAAGATACAGAAGAAATACGCGACATCGTATCTCTATATCGGCAAAGGGCGCGACGGACGGACGCAGCTGCAGTTCAACGACAGGATACTGTCGGTGGCACAACTCGCTGCCGCCGTCAGCGACGACCGTAACCTCCTGCCGCTCGACGAGCAGCAATACTACACCGTATCAATAAAGGCTGACAGCTCCACACCGCTCGATGTCATCGCTGATGTGAAGGAGGCGCTGCGAGAGGCCAATGCCTTGCAGGTGAACTACTCTGCCACTCAGACACTTAACACAGACAACACAGACGCGGCACAGCAGTCCGCGAAACATAACAGAAAATAAAAACCACAACGACATGAACAACAATTTAGACGCTCTCGACAGAAAGATTCTGCGACTCATCAGTGAAGACGCACGTATCCCATTCCTTGAAGTTGCCCGCGCCTGCAACGTCAGCGGCGCTGCAATACATCAGCGCATACAACGCCTGCAGAACCTCGGCATCATCAAAGGCTCACAGTTTGTCATCGACCCAGAGAAGATCGGCTACGAGACTTGCGCCTATATCGGACTGTATCTGAAAGACCCGGAGAGCTTCAACCATGTCAGCGAAGAGTTGAAGAAGATTCCCGAAGTCGTTGAGTGCCACTACACTACGGGGGGCATGGATATGTTCATCAAGATCTATGCCAAGAACAACCACCACCTCATGAATATCATCCACGACCGTCTGCAGCCACTCGGCCTGTCACGGTCGGAGACAATCATATCGTTCAATGCCGCCATCGACCGTCCGCTCGCCATCCTGCCGGATGAAGAGTAGTGGTCAACTATTGTGCAAAGTCAAGTTGATATCTTTTCTGTCAAGAATTTAAGAATTAAAGAATTGCCAATCAACGAATTGACGAGAAGGTACAGAATGCAAGCCGACAGAAACTCATTACGTCAGCATTCTCTCCTTCTTGCTAATTCAAAATTCTGTAATTCTATAATTCTTGATAACAAAACAAACCGAAGAATTGAGTGTAAAACGTTACACTCTCCGGCTGAATTCACGACAAATACAACTAACAATATGACCGATTTCAAGACACTGGTGCAGACGCGCCGCTCACATCGTAAGTTCACCGACGAGCCTATCGACGGCGAAGCAGTGAAACTGATACTCCGTGCAGGACTCATGGCTCCTACGAGCAAGTCGTCGCGTGCATGGCACTTCATCGTAGTAGAAGACAAGACAGACCTCGAGAAACTCGCTGACGCTAAGGACCTTGGCGGAGCATTCATCAAAGGGACATCGCTTGCGGTGGTCATCTGCGCAAGCCCTGAGACCACCGACTGCTGGATAGAGGACTGCTCCATCGCCGCCATCAGCATGCAGTATCAGGCAGAAGAGCTTGGCATAGGCTCCTGCTGGGCGCAGATGGACAAGCGCGGACTCTCTGACGGCACGCCGGCCAACGACGTCATACACGGCATTCTCGATATTCCGGAGGAGCAGCGCGTGCTCTGCGTACTCGGTTTCGGCCACGCTGCCGACGACCGCAAGCCGCAGAATGAGGACAAGCTCAAATGGGAGAATGTCCATATCGGCAAGTTTTAACATGCTTATTTGAGTCATTGACCGACACCGGACAGGAAAAATTCATGGGGGCTATATACTTGTTAACCGAAGACAGTAAGAATAAAACATCAATAAATAAGGCAATGATAAACGTGTTGGCTACGGTAGCCTGTAATTAGCCCTGAAGGGGCGGCATATCTTAGCATAGGGCGCAAGCCCTATGTACGCAAAGTAGACATCCATTCTCTGAGCGCCGTAGGTGCGGCATAAAAGGTTTGTCTTATGTCACCCCTTCGGGGTTCAGAGGGTTGGAATTACGCAACACAGGGTTTGCACCCTGTGCTAAGATATGTAACCCCTTCGGGGTTCAGAGTAGCCAAGATGTCTATCATTGCCATAAAGAAAAACAGATAAAAATACAACTCCGAACCTTATTTTTCTTTATTTTTATCTATTGATATTTAAATAAAACAGCAAGCGGTCAACAAGTATATAACTGCCAAATTCATGCAATAACAAAAGCAAGCACAGCATTACGAAGACAAGATGATAATCCTCGCAAGCAACTCACCACGCCGCAAGGAACTACTCGCCGGACTCGACATGGAGTTCCGCACATGGGTGATTCCAGGCATCGACGAGTCGTACCCTGATACCCTCGCGGCTGAGGAGACTGCCGAATACATCGCGCAGAAGAAGGCCGCGCCATACTTCACGGCAGACAACATAGCAAGCATCGGAGATGACGACATCGTGCTGACAGCCGACACCGTGGTCATCCTCGACGGCGTCGTCATGGGCAAACCGAAGGACGAGACCGACGCCTGCCGCATGCTGCATCTGCTAAGCGGCAAGACACATCAGGTCATAACAGGCGTATGCCTCACGTCGAAGACAAAGCAACGGCATTTCAGTGTTGTCACCGACGTCACCTTCGCCAACCTTACCGACGAGCAGATCAATTATTACGTCGCTCATTACCGACCTCTCGACAAGGCCGGCGCCTATGGTGTGCAGGAGTGGATAGGATACACTGGAGTGACGCGTCTCGAAGGTTCGTATTTTAATGTTATGGGGCTCCCCGTACAGCGAATATTTGATGAATTATCACATTTTTAGCAACTTTTTTCACTTTATTTATGAAAATATATTAAAATATTATGACAATTTGAAAAAAAATTGCTAACTTTGCATAGAAATCAGAGTGACCTTAACTCGCAAAACAACACAATGACCGACGAAATTCAGCATGAAGGAACGATAGAACAGATATCCGGCGACCACATTATCGTGCGCATCGCCCAAACGTCTGCTTGCCTTCACTGCAAGGTGGCGGGATATTGCAGCTCATCAGAAAGCAAAGAGAAGCTGATAGACATCTGGACACGCCGTGCCAGCCGCTATGCCGTCGGGCAGAAAGTCAACGTCGTCATGGGCGGACGCCTCGGTCTGAAAGCGGTTTTCCTCGCTTTCGTCGTGCCGGTCATCATAGCATGCATCGTCATCGCTGCAATTTTGTGGGCAACAGCACCGGCAGGGCCTATGCCTCTGTCAGAACCTTACAACCAAGGCGCAGCAGCCATCGGCGGACTGCTGACATTTGCCGTTTACTACGTCATCCTGTACTTCTTCCGCAGCAACCTGCAGCAGAAATTCCAGTTCCAGATAGCTGACTGAACTACCTACTAAACGAACATATATATAATTAACTAATAAACTACAAACAATTATGAATGCTATTATTGTTCCAGTACTCGTCTTGGGTATCATAGCGCTCATCGCATCGGTGCTGCTCTATGTGCTGTCCAAGAAGTTTGCTGTTGAAGAGGACTCTCGCCTGCCATTGGTGATCGAGGCTCTGCCAGGTGCCAACTGCGGTGGCTGCGGCTTCCCGGGTTGTGCCGGTCTGGCAAATGCACTCATCAAGTCAAGCAACGAGACAGGTGGCATCGGTGACCTCAGCTGTCCTGTCGGCGGTGAGGATGTCATGGCAAAGATTGTCGACCTCCTCAGTGCTGCTGTAGAGAACACAAAGGCAGAGGCTGCTCCCGCTGCTAAGGCCGCTCCTGCTGCCGGTGGCGCACCGAAGACATTCAAGCCTGCTCCGGTGGAGAAGCCGTTCGTGCCTGGCAAGGTGCCTACCGTAAAGCCATGCCAGAAGCCTGTATTAATACCTGCCGGCTGCAAGCCTGCCGACATGAAATCACTCAAGTCTATTTAAGTTTAAGGAGGTTAAGCAATAATGAAAGTACGTACTTTTCGCATTGGTGGCGTCCATCCTGCTGAGAACAAGCTCAGCAACGACGCTGCAACACAGCCTGCTCCACTTCCTAAGCAGGCAGTATTCCTCATGACACAGCACATCGGTGCTCCTGCCAAGCCTGTCGTGAAAGAAGGCGACCAGGTGAAGGTGGGCACACTCATCGCTGAGGCGGGAGGCTTCGTCAGCGCTCCTGTCTATAGCTCTGTCTCCGGCAAGGTGACAAAGGTCGGTGAGGCCGTCGATGCTACAGGTGCCATGAAGCCCGCTATATATATAGATGTACAAGGCGACGAATGGGAGCCTGCCATCGACCGCTCGGACAAGCTCGAGACACTCGAGGCACACCCAGAGCTCACACCAGAGGAGATTGTCAACCGCATCAAGGCTGCCGGCGTCGTCGGCATGGGCGGTGCATGTTTCCCGACATTCATCAAGCTCTGCCCTCCGCCAACGGCAAAGGCTGAGTGCGTGATTATCAACGGTGTAGAGTGTGAGCCATACATCACATCTGACTATCGACTCATGCTCGAGAAGGCCGACCAGCTCATCGAGGGCGTGAAGATTCTGATGAAGGGTGCTAAGGTCAGCCAGGGATATATCGGCATAGAGGACAACAAGCCTGCTGCCATAGAGCTCCTCGCACAGAAGATTCAGGAGAAGAATATCCAGAACATCGAGGTTGTGCCTCTGGCAAAGAAATATCCACAGGGCGGTGAGAAGCAGCTCGTAGACGCTGTCATACGCCGTCAGGTGCCAGCACCACCGGCAATCCCTGTCAACGTTGGCGCCATCGTGCAGAATGCCGCTACGGCATACGCTGTCTATGAGGCTGTTATGAAGCATAAGCCTCTCTTCGAGCGCATCTGCACCGTCACCGGTAAGCAAGTGAAGACTCCATCGAACTTCCTCGTCCGCATGGGCACACCGTTCCATCAGCTCATCGACCTCTGCGGAGGCATGCCTGAGGGCGACAACAAGGTGCTCGCCGGCGGCCCGATGATGGGACGCGCTGTCAACTCCCTCGACGTCACCGTCGGCAAGGGACAGAACTGCATCACCATACTCACTGACGACGACGCAAAGCGCAAGGACCCAGAGCCATGCATCAAGTGCGGCAAGTGCGTACAGGCATGTCCGATGGGACTCGAGCCGTACCTCCTCGCTACACGCACAGCAAAGGAGAAGTGGGACATCTGCGAGGCAGAGATGATAACATCATGCATAGAGTGCGGCTCATGCCAGTTCACATGTCCGAGCCATCGTCCTATCCTCGACGTCATCCGCAAGGGCAAGGGCACCGTCATGGGCATCATACGCGCTCGCACAGCACCGGCTCCGGCACCTGCACCAAAGAAGGATGCCGCTCCGGCTGCCAAGGGTGGAGCAAAGCCTATGTCAACAGCCGACCGTGAGTTTGTGCCAACAGCACTGCCTACGGTAAAGCCTGGCAAGCGCCCTGTCAACATGCCTGCCGGCTGTCGCCCAGCAGATATGAGTTCACTGAAGTCCATCTAACACACTGTGTTAATGGTAAATAGCAAATAGTAAAATAGTAAATAAAAATGAGCAACTTAATAGTATCATTTTCACCTCATGCACACGGCAACGACTCAGTGCAAAAGAATATGTACGGTGTCATCATCGCACTACTTCCTGCCCTGCTTGTCAGCTTCTACTATTTCGGACTCGGTTCGGTCATCGTGTGCCTGACAAGCGTTGTTGCCTGCGTCGTCTTTGAGTGGGCAATAGCAAAATTCCTCCTCAAGAAGGAGCGCTGCACCGTCTGCGACGGATCGGCAGCTCTGACAGGTCTGCTCCTCGGCATGAACCTGCCAAGCAATCTGCCAGTATGGATGATCATCATCGGCGCTCTCATCGCCATCGGCGTGGGCAAGATGACATTCGGCGGACTCGGACAGAACCCTTTCAACCCAGCTCTCGTGGGACGTTGCTTCCTGCTCGTCAGCTTCCCTACCGCCATGACATCATGGCCTGTACCGGGACAGCTAACAGCATACGCCGACGCTACCACAGGTGCCACACCACTGGCACTCATGAAGCAGGCCATCAAGGGCAATAGCGACGCTCTCAACCAGCTGCCATCAGCACTCGACATGTTCCTCGGCAACCCTGGAGCAAACAACGGTGCCGGCACCATCGGTGAGATATGTGCAGCAGCACTACTCCTCGGACTCATCTACATGCTCTGGAAGAAGATCATCACATGGCACATACCAGTAAGCATCCTCGGCACAGTATTCGTGCTCTCGGGCATCTTCTGGTGCTGCGACAGCCAGATGTTCGCTGACCCATTCCAGGTAATCTTCGCCGGCGGTCTCATGCTCGGTGCATGCTTCATGGCTACTGACTATGTCACCAGCCCGATGTGTGCAAAGGGACAGATCATCTACGGCATCTCTATCGGTGTGCTCACCGTCATCATCCGTAACTGGGGCGCATACCCTGAGGGCATGTCGTTCGCCATCCTGATTATGAACGCATTCACACCGCTTATTAATATGTACACCAAGCCAAAGCGTTATGGCGAGGTTCCAGCAAAAAACTAATAGGAGGCACAGACAATGGAAAAACTCAAATCTAATCTTCAGAATATGGTTGCTGTCCTCGTAGTAGTGGCAGTAGTCTGTGGCGGTCTCCTCGCTTACGTCAACCAGCTCACGGCAGAGCCTCGCCAGGCAGCTGCCGACAAGACTCTTAACGACGGCATCGCTGCCGTACTCGGAGGCAATGCCGGCAACAAGCTCGACGAGCAGGAAGTGACACGCAACGTCGGCGGCAAGGATCTCACATTCACCATCTACAAGATGGAGAACGGAACAGCAGTAAAGTCTACCGACCCTAACGGCTTCGGCGGCAATCTCACAGTACTCGTAGGATTCGACGAGGAAGGCACCATCAAGGGATACACCGTCCTCGAGCATGCAGAGACTCCGGGTCTCGGTGCAAAGGCTGACACATGGTTCCAGGGCGTCGGCGGCGAGAAGGCAAACATCGTGGGCAAGAATCCTGGCAAGGTGAACTTCACCGTCAGCAAGGACGGTGGTGACATCGATGCCATCACAGCATCCACCATCACCTCTCGTGCTTTCCTCCGCGCCGTACAGGAGGCATACAATACCTTCAGCGGCAGCGAGTCTGATGCCAACAGCGGTGCAACAAAGCAGTCTGAGGAGGCTCCTGCTGACTCAACAGCAACAGAAGAATAATCAAAACAAAGGAGATTCATAATATGTCAAAATTCGGAATCATAATGAACGGCATCATAAAGGAGAATCCTACCTTTGTACTGATGCTCGGTATGTGTCCTACACTGGCCACAACCACAAGTGCCCTCAACGGCATGATGATGGGCCTCGCCACCATGGCCGTGCTCATCTGCTCTAACATCGTCATCTCGCTCATCAAGAAGCTGACACCGGATATGGTACACATCCCTGTATATATCGTTGTCATCGCAACACTGGTGACCATCGTACAGTTCTGCCTCGCAGCCTATGCTCCTGACGTGAACAAGTCGCTCGGACTCTTCATCCCGCTCATCGTGGTGAACTGTATCATCCTCGGCCGTGCAGAGTCGTTCGCTTGCAAGAACAACGCCATCGACTCAGCTCTCGACGGCATAGGCATCGGCCTCGGCTTCACCATCGGCCTCACTGTACTCGGCATCTGCCGTGAGCTCCTCGGCAACGGTTCGGTATTCGGTGTAGAGCTTATCCCTTCTGACTACTCAATGCTGATATTCATCCTCCCTCCGGGAGCATTCCTCACATTGGGTTACATCATCGCTATCATCAACAAATTTAAGAAGGCATAAAGATTATGGAATATATATTGGTATTTATCGCAGCGATATTCGTCAATAATATCGTCCTCAGCCAGTTCCTCGGCATCTGCCCGTTCCTCGGCGTCAGCCAGAAGGTGAGCACCGCCCTCGGCATGTCGGGTGCCGTAGCTGCCGTGATGTTCGTGGCAACTCTCGTGACATGGTGTCTGCAGATGTTCGTACTCAACCCCTTCGACCTCGGCTACCTACAGACACTGTCGTTCATCCTCGTCATCGCTGCCCTCGTGCAGATGGTTGACATCGTGCTGAAGAAGGTCTCTCCCCCACTCTATCAGGCCCTCGGAGTGTTCCTCCCTCTCATCACCACCAACTGCGCCGTACTCGGTGTAGCAATCTCTGTCATTCAGAAGGACTACAACCTGCTCATGTCGCTCGACTACGCCATAGCATCAGCGCTCGGCTTCGGTCTCGCACTCATCCTCTTCGCAGGACTCCGTGAGCAGCAGGAGTATGCCAACATCCCTAAGGGTGTCAAGGGCATCTCCATCACGCTCATCACCGCTTCGCTACTCGCCCTCTCGTTCATGGGCTTCTCTGGTGTCGACGGTGGTCTGAAGGTCCTCTTCGGAATACAGTAATGAGGGGAATAAGAAGGCCCCTCCCAGCCTCCCCCAAGGGGAGAAGCAGGAAGAATGCTACAGTTAATAACAAATGTTTGTTATACAGAAAACAAAAAGCATTGTAAGAATTTTTTGACTTGTCGGGCACTACGGTGCCCACAGGTATATTTTGTGTTTGTGTTGTTGACAGGTCGCGTCGTGAGACGTGGCCTGTTTCTTTTTAGTTGTTTAGTTGTCTGGTTGTTTGGTTGTTTAGTTGTTTGGGATATTAGTCGTTTGGGATATTAGTCGCTTAGGAAAAGTTAGTTTAAGGCGTTTGTAATTATTCCTAAACAACCAAACAAACAACTAAACAACCAAACAACCAAACAACAAAACAACCTAACAAAGAAAAAAAAAAACAAATAAACAAAAAAAAAAAAAAAAAAAAATATAAATAAAAAAAAAATAAGAGAAAAAAATAAAAA
>R12__coassemble_83_pt1 | contig 36807 bp, 37 predicted proteins | sample R12__metabat2_high_PE_039 | metagenome-assembled genome bin R12 | reverse complement strand
CGGCTGAGTATCTCTATGAGTTTGCTGTGGCTCACCGTGTCGAAGAAGCGTTCCAGGTCGAGGTCGACTACATAGCGGTAGCCGTCATCTACTATTCGCTGTACTTCTCTGAGTGCGTTCAGGCATCCTCTTCTCGGACGGAAGCCGAAGCTCTGCCGTGAGAATTGGGGCTCATAGATGATTGTCAGTACTTGGTTGATGGCTTGTTGCACCATGCGGTCTACCACGGTGGGTATGCCCAAAAGGCGCTTCTTGCCGTTGTCCTTGGGTATCTCTACCCTACGGACGGGATTCGGACGGTACGTGCCGTCCATCAAGGAGCGTATCAGTTCATCCTTGTTGGCCAAGAGCCACGAGAGCAGTTGCTCGCATGACATATTGTCGATACCGCCACACCCTTTGTTCCTCTTTACGGCCAAGTAGGCTTTGTTGAGGTTGTCGGGGCTGAGGATTACTTCCAATAGGTGCTCCTTGTCGAATGGGACTTCCACGATGTTGTCTTCGGTCATCCACATGAAAGTCTGCACTCCCCCATACCCTTCGGATTCCGTCCTATTTCTTTGGGGGCAGTCATTAGCTTGGGCTGATGTTTTCTGCATTCGTTCTTTCATACGGTAACGTTCAATTACTATCGCTTAATGTTAGGTTCGGTCCTTCATGGGGCATTACCGACTGCTCCACTACTATGACCTCGGCTGACTTCTCACGGCAAGCTTTACTCCACGGCTTTTGTAAGAGCAACTAATCACCGTGTCCGTGAGACCTCCTCGGATAAGGGCATTGTCTTTCCATCTTATACCTACTTCATTTACACCGACCGTTCCGAATAGCTATCGGGCTTTGGTTTGTTCGGCAACCTTACCCACGGCCATATGCCTTGTATGAAGTTTCTGTGCGTTAGGCCAGATGTTTGCCGCCGGCTTCTTTCAGATTCCACCTCGCGATGGACACCCTTGCCCTTGGCTGTGTGATTCCCGCTATTAGGGCTCACTAGGGACTTGCACCCATTAGACAATGCTCATGCCGAGCATACCATAGCAGAAGGACACTATCCATCACCGGACAGTGCCCTTCTTTCTTTATGAACAAAAAAGTTTTTAGTGCCTTACCAATTGAAGAACTTACCTCCGTCATCGCAGGTCTTTTCCCAATCTGACTTGCCGTGGTAGCTACGACGGCGTTTCTTTTTCTTGTCGCTGTTCCGTGAGATGACATACACGAGAAACAGGAGAATGATGACTGCACCCATAATATGATGTCTATTAGTGATTATAGTTCAAGAGTTGTTCACTTACAAAACCGAGGATAACCATCGGATCAAAGAACTTACCTCTCTCGTCGCCCAGCCGGCACGCTATATGAAGGTGGGGACCAGTCGTGCGCTTGCCGGTATTGCCACTGATGGCTATCGTCTGTCCTGCGCTTACATGTTGTCCGACTGCCACCTTTATCTTGGAGAGATGCAGGTATGAGCAGACACAGACGCCATGGTTGACTGTCACATAGTTGCCGCCATTCACCGAGTATGATGCCGCTGTTACTGTGCCTGGAAGCATGGAATATACATCCTCATACTTTGCCCTCAAGTCAACGCCATTATGCATACGATGGCTCTTGCGGTTCATCGGGTCACGTCTCATACCGAACGGCGAGTTCACCTTTATACTCTTCAACGGCAGCGACACCATTGGCAGGTATGGTCTGATACTGTCTGGTGGGACGACGGTAGTCTGTTCCACGTCCGTGCACACATCCATAACACGAGACTCCGTATCAGCCAGCTCCAGCTTCTTCACCTTGCCATACCCGTACCCTACAGTGTTGAACGGCGAGTCACTCCTGGTTTGTGCCATAGCGTTTACACCCATCAGCAAGGAGACTAAGAGCATTGCGAGAGAGAGTCTTCTTTTCATATGCAAAGGTACGAAAAATATTCCAAATATCAAAATATTGAGCAGTATATTTATACTTAAATAACGTTTATTTCTCTTTTTTCTTTAGTTTCTGTGCACAATTACTATTTTGAGCATAAATTACTCTGGAAATAACTTGTGGTATAGTTGTTTTGCTATCTGCGCCACCTTCTTCGTGTAGTTTGGTCCTTCAGCATACCCAATCCTGTTCAGAAAACTCAGATAGTTCCCTCCTTTGTATCTATATTGTATGAATTTCTGGTAGCCCACCACACTGTCTTCCCAACGTGCGAAGCGATAGTAGTCGTGGTGACGGCTGTCGTACAAGCCGAACAGATTGTGGTATTCCTTGCAGACGTGGCTTGTGAAATGTCCCGTCTCAAGAATTGCCTGTGCCAGTACGAAAAGTTGATTTGACAGGCCAACCTCGCCGACAACGGATATAAGATTCTCCATGGTCAGTTCATGGTCATCGCCCTCGTAATAACTGAGGATGCGACCACTATCCTTTTCCATGGATCTGTTTCCCGTCTTGTTATTCTGCAATAGCCGTTCATAGCGACTGATGAACGATTCCAACTGTTCTGCGGTAAGCATGGAAAAGTCGTCTGCTTCAGGTTCTGTCAACCTCGCAGAATCTGCAAGCTCCGGCATTTCCAATGTGTGATTATACGTTCCTCCTTCATCGATTGTGTTGAAGGAGGAACTTTTGCTTTGTGCCGCCATGGGCATGGTGCACAGGCAGAATGTGATGAATGAGTATGTGATTTTTCGTTTCATGCCGCAAAAGTACAGACAGATATTAAGATGTAGAGGGATTAGTTCAATATTGCCCATGATTTTAAGCAAAAAGCATTCTTTGGTTCGATTTTGCAGTGGAAATCGAACCAAAAGGCGAATTGTGGTTCATATCTCAATGTTTTGAGCACCAAATCCGTCCTTCGAGGTGAATAAGGAGTACTTTTGCACAAACAATTTTCATGCACATACGACAATGGAAGAAAAAAGATTTCACCGAGAGGAGTACCCTCTGGACATCCTCTCAGAGTTTGGACTCACCGAGGAGATGATTTACGATCTCCCTGACTTCGTCCACGAAACAATCGAGATGGGCGGCAAGTCCCCTTTGCTCCCTATCAGCATTGAGCAGCCCTTTGGCGTTACTCATGCATTTGCCAAGTTCAGCCTTGTTGAAACCGACGAAGGCGTTGATGTCCTGTTCACCCCGAAGCTCAAGTCAGTCAATCTGGAGTGCTTCGACGAGCGCGAGAAGCAACTTCTTCTCGACGGCAAAGTCATCGTTGCAGACATTGAGGAGAGCACCGTCACTCAGGAAGGTGCAGACAGTACGCAACTCATCAAAGCCTTTGTCCAACTCGACAAAGACACCAACAGCGTTGTCTATTCACCCACGCAGGTCATTGGCCGTAATCTCAGTGCCATCAGCAATGAGTATGAGATGACCGGTGAGGAACTCCAGAGTTTCTGGAACGGAGAACTCGTCACCGTCCTTGAACCTACTGACGAAGGCACCCAGGAGCCCGTCACCATCGGTGTTGACCTCTTCTCCGACAAGGGCGTCATCATCGTTCCAGGCTCTGCCGAGCGATGGGAAAAGACAGTGCGACGCACCATGCCGGACTATTGTTTTGGCAATGACGGCTGCTGGGTTAACCGAGGTGGCGAACTCTCCTACGTCAAGGAAGCCGACTTCACCAGCGACATCATCAGTGCCCTGAAGCAGAGTATCAAGCAGCAAGGCATTGACCTCGACGTATCAGAATACCAAGAGGAACAGGCACACGCCCGTACCTATGAATACGAGGAAGAGACTGGCAGACAGATTACCCGATAATACCAGCAATAACATATTTACGAACAATAAAACACCATCAAAGCTATGAATTATCCCAATTACGAAGACCTCTGTGAGCAGTATCAGGCACAGAGAATCAGTGCAGTCGATTTCGTCACACAGCAGTCTGACGACATGACCAACGAGTACAAGCGTTTCTGTAAGGACGAGGATCTCGACCCAGAGAGCGAGTCCGCAGCCCTTGCCTTCATGGATTTCCGCGAAGAACTCTTTGAGGAAAGCCTGGAGAACTAACATCCAACCCTAAACTTTAAACTCTATATGAGTATCCGTTCAGAAGCAATGCCATACAGGGGTGAACTTGCCTATCAGTTGCAGGACACCCTTCGCAAGAATGGAATGCGTGCCCAGCTTGCCGTCGAAGGCGACAAGTATATGTTGTTGGTGCAGGGGCACGATTCACCAATGTTGAGTTATCCCATCAGCGAGCAGCAGTTCCGTGCTCTTGCCGATGGCGGTACCAACTATGCCAACAAGAAAGCCTACAACACCTTCAACGGTATTGTCGGCAAGGACTTCGACATGCCATCCTCGTATGTCGCAGCCAAGAATGTCAATGGCCGTGTCGTCATGGGACTCCATGGCGTAAGGGAAAGTGCTCCCGACCGTGGCATGGGCATGCAGCAACCTATGATGCGTCCTCATGCCTTCGGGCGTGACTTCCTCGGTTGGACACCACGCATGCAGCCGGGAATGCATCTCCGTCGTATTGGCGGTGTTGCAGTCATGGCAGAACCCATGCTGATGGAACACACCGACGGCAGGACACGTCCTGGCGAACTGAAGTCTGGAGGCTATGGCTATTACTATAAGGGACAGCAGCAGGCACAGCAGACAGCCACCGTTGATCCTCTCAAAGACCTTCAGACCTACTTTCCACCAGTAGAGACCCGTCCGCGTCCGGCAGAACCAGCCAAGCCTTACAAGGAACTCATCACTTCCGATGTCTATTTCACTAACGAGAAATGGCAGGAAGTCCTCAGTTCCCATGGCATCATCATCGATGCCGACAAGAAGCAGCTCACCATCCAGAGTACTGCTACCCAGCAAGACTTTGTGTACGACCTCTCCGACAATGAGTTGAAGGCTCTCACCGACAATTCCCTCAAGAGTACGTCACTCCAGAACCGTCTTGACATTCTCAACAATGCCATCAGTCTTGACTTTCAGGACAAGGTTACGAAGGACATGCTGAACAGCAAGGAGCGTATCGGCATCACGCTGAAGCCCGAGGTTGAGCAGAGTCTCTCGGCACAACAGACCGTACAGCAACAGCAATCGCAGATGCAGGTCATTGCCGACCCTCTGCAGTATCACGATGCGCCAACTCTCAATCCCGATGAGGGCTATGTCGATGGCACGAGAATCGAAGACTTGAATGAACGTAAGGGCTGGTATCGTGAGGGTAAGCATGGCCGTGAAGTCGATGTCGGCGACATCTGGGTGGAGAAGGTACAGCCACAGCCCAAAGAAGGCACCGAAGCCGAACAGCAGAAGGGTAGGAAAGATGACAAAGTCACCTACCGCATGTCTGCTGTCATCAATGGCGAAGTCATCACTCACGAAATCAACCAGAAGCAGTATGACAAGTTCATGGCTGTTGACGACTATCAGCGTCAGCGCATGATGTCGAAGATATTCAGCGAGGTTGACCTGAAGACACGTCCTGAGATGCGCAACCACTTCAATCCTCTTGCCGCATTGGCTGCAGGACTGGAGGTAGCCAGAGAAGCCACCTATGTAGGAGCCGACATCGCCCACGGTGTTGATCACATCAAACACCCTCACATGGCTCCCGATGTCTATCAGGAAGCCCACGGCACGGGACGCATCTATGTCAAGCCCGGTGTTGACTCACCCCAGGACATTGCCTCGCGAGCATTCGAGGCAGGTTTCAACCAAGCCACCCATGGACATGGCATGGGAAGATAAGAAATACGAGTAATATCATCTTACCGATATGAACGATATTAACGACAGCTACCAGTTATATCTCGACCGACTCAACTGTCAGGACATCCTGTACTATGCCGGTTATCGCCAGAACCGCCGCGACGGCCTGCGCTATCCTTCGTTTTCACGTCTTGACAACGAGGGACGGCGCATCCGTGGTGACAAGTTCATCTGCATGCCTGGTGGCAAGACCTGCTTCAAACCTCCCGTCATCAAATCCTATAACGTCATCTCCCTCATCAAAAGCTTCCCCGAGATGTTTCCCGAGTCGGCACAGGGCAAGAGCGACACCGCCCTTGTCCATGCCGTCTGCCGGAGCATCCTCAATATGCCGCCAGAGGAGAAGCAGCAGCATATGCTTGAACCGTTGAAGGCACAGAAGCCTTTTGACATCAAGGATTACGACGTGCAGAGTTTCCAGAAGTACAATGCCGGAAGCTATAAGAAGTTCCGTCCGTATTTCCGTGAACGAGGACTGAGCACGGCAACCCTCCGCACCTTCGGCAAAGACCTTATGCTCACCACCAAGAAGCCCGAGGAGAAAGGCCGAAAGACCTACACCAACCTGTCGTTTCCCCTTACCATACCAGGAAAAGAGGGAATAGTCGGTCTGGAAGAGCGAGGCAGAGCCCGTCTCGATGGCACCAGTGGTTACAAAGGCAAAGCCTTGGGCAGCAATGGCAGCGAAGGTCTGTGGATTTCCAGTCCCTACGGTACGAAGCTTCAGGATGCGAAGCATGTCATGTGGTTCGAGAGTGGCTATGATGCCATGGCCTTCCATCAGTTGCTGACGAGTGGCAAGAGCGAGTTGTCCGACAAAGACAAGGATGCCTTGAACAGAGCCGTCTATATCTCCACTGGTGGCAATCCCACGGTCATGCAGTTCCGTGGTGTCATCAAGCAAGCCCAGCATGCCGAGCACCACCTCTGCTTCGATAACGACCTTGCTGGTAAGCAGTATGTGGTTAATTTCGATAACGAACTCCGGCATGTGAGGGAATCCATGCCGAAGGTTGGACGGGACATGAAAGAGTTCATGGACAGTTTGAAACGTCCGAATGACTATCTCAGCGGAAAGCCCGAACTGCTGCCCGACGACCTCTACGAACATTACAGCGACTACGTTGATGCCGCTGACGAACTCAGCAGCATGAAGTCCGCACGTCCGCCGTACTATCCCGACGATATCAAGGAACAGCAGGCGAAAGTCGTGGAACTCCATAACGCCTTTGAGCAGAAGGTCAACGAGCGGCTCTGCATCGGCAGTGAGCAAGGGTCTCTCAAAGACCTCGGCACCTACGACATCCCAGAATGGGCACTCTGTGCCATGGAGAACGGCGACTACGAAGGGCTCACCGATGAAGAGACGAAAGTCCTGAATGACTTCATGAAGAAGCATTTCCCCGATGGCTTCGTCAGCAGCATCGACTGGAACAATCCCAATGACTTCAACGTCCTTCCTGCCTTTGGCACACGCAATCCCAATGCCTCTCCGCAGTATGGAGAGTCGCCTTACCAAGCCGTCAAGACCTACCCCGTCCAGTTCCTGCATCCTACAGAGCGTGAAGCCTATGCCCTCCCTGATGTCAAGGTTATCAGAGAAGAACCTGACGAGGGTTGCAAGGATTTCAATGAGCAACTCCAGAAGCAGAACGAGGAAGAACGCCTTGCCAAGGAGCAGGCTAAAGAGGATGACGAGAAGGTCTCCAACGGTCTCGATATGGATGCCGATGGCGACATAGAGATAACAGAAAGTGAAGAAAAGAAGCACCATCACAGCATGGGCAGATAAACGAATAACGAGATGAGCATAGCATTCAAGTCCATACGACTCCATCCTTCGGGGATGCAGTTCCTTGCCGACCACGGCTTACTGACGGCAGCCGATGTTGCCCTCTTTGCCGTAGCCGGTTACGATGGGCTTGCCTATGCTCATTTCAAGCCATGGATTCTGGCTGGAGCCGCCATCCTTCTTCTGTTCCTCCTATACAGATATATGTACGTCACGCGCATGGTCTATGTCATCGGTGACGAGCAGTTGAAATATCAGGAAGGCATCTTCACCGAGACCAAGGACTTCATCGAGCTCTATCGCGTCGTGGACTACAGCGAGCAACGCAGTTTCCTACAGATTCTCTTTGGCTTGAAGACCGTCAGCATCTACAGCGGCGACCGCACCCGTCCTCGTCTGGACATGATAGGCATTGACAATGATATGGACTTGATCAGTGAGATACGTCAGCGAGTAGAATACAACAAAACACGTCGTAACATCCATGAGTTTACCAATACAAAATAGCACTATGCGTTTCACCCCTCTCAATCCCAATGGCTTTGACAAGCGATGGCTCACCGTCTCGCTCATGGCTTTCGCCCTGCTTGTGGCAGGCTGCCTCCGTGGACATGCCCAGATTGTCACCACCAATCCTGGTGAATACACCATCCTTGCAGCCGGTAACGAACTCATCAACAATACCGTCAAGAGCGAGACCAAGGCAGAGCGTGAGACCGCACTCCTCCAGAACACCATGGCAGGAGAGTTCACCAAGATGAAGCAGTGGGAGAAGGACTACAACTCCTATCTGAAGACTGCCGATGGTTATGCTTCTGCCCTGAAGGCTGCCACCCACATCTATGATGATGGTGTGCGCATCCTTCTCACCCTCAACAAACTCCGCAAGGCCTGCAGCAATAATCCCCAGGGCATCGTTGCTACTCTCGACATGAACAACCTCTACATGGAGACTGCCACCGAGATGGTCAGTGTCTTTACCCTCTTGAAAACAGCCGTTGCCAAAGGCGGTGAGCAGAATATGCTCACGGGCTCTGAGCGCAGCAAGACGCTTTGGGAGTTGGAGGACAAACTCTCCAGTTTCTCCCATAAACTCCAGCAGCTGTATCTCAGCATCCGTCACTACCGAATGGCCGATGTCTGGAACCGAGTCACGGCAGGCATGATAGAGCGCGACAAGGCAAGTATTGCCGAACAATCCCTCTCACACTGGCGCCGTTACGCACGAGAAGTATCCCTTTACCGATGAATACAAGAAATATCATATTGACCGTATTACTGGCATTGTTCATGGGAATGATGCCCGAGAAGGCTCATGCACAGCTTGACCCTACGCTCACCGGTATGATCATCGCCTACACCGACAAAGCTAAGAAGCAGTATAACTCGCAGCTTGAGATGATGGCGGTAGAGACAGAGGGGCATGTATGGCTGAAGTCCGAGGTCGAAGCCACCAAGGACTACCAGCAGCAGTTCGACAACTATATCAGCACCTTCCGAGGCATCCTTGCCTATGCAGCACAGACCTACGGCTTCTACTATGAGATAAACCGGCTCAGTCAGAACATGGGCAAACTCACAGCCCAGATTGGCGATGCCCCCACGAATGCCATTGCCGTGGCCATTCATGGCAAACGCAACGACATCTATGTGGACATCATCAACAAGAGCATCGGCATCCTGAACACCATCCGACAGGTCTGCATCGACAACAAGATGACGGAGAAACAGAGGATAGAACTCGTATTCTCCATCAGACCGCAGCTGCAAGATATGAACCACAAACTCGCCACGCTTACAAAACTCGTCCGATGTACGACCATGGCGCAGGTATGGTACGAGATAGAATACGGAAGTCTCCCACACAGGGAAGGCAAGGCAGGCATCGTCGATGAATGCCTGGACAAATGGAAGTTGAATGCAAAATCAGTAAAACCAAAACGATAAAGATATGAGTTGGCTATCAATAGGAACCAAGATAGTACCTAAGCTCTTCCGTGGAGGAGTCAAGGCAACCTCTACGCTCTGGAAAGGAGCGACAGTAACCACAGAGACAGCAGTCAAGGCCGCCGGTGCCATGCTTCGCAACCCCAAGACCACTGTTGTGGCTGGTGTAGGAGCTTACGCCGGATGGAAGATGCTCGATGAACCCGACAAGTCCTTCGGCACGCATGTCGGAGAGACAGCCCGTGAAGCCGTCAACAGCAGCGGTGACTTCGCCCATGATGCCATCAATGGCTTCACGGGAGACAACACCGTGGAACAGGTCACAGACACTGCTACCACCACCCTCGACAATCTCAACCAGAGTGTGTCAGAGACTAAGGGCATCCTCGGAACCATCGGCGATGCACTCTCCGGTCTCGGCAAGTTCCTTGGCAATATATTCGGAGGCGGTGGCATGAACATGTTCAGCAACTTCTTCAACAATATCGGCAGTGGTCACATCTCCGGTCTGAGCATCGGCGCTCTGATAGCAGCAGGCTATATGATTTTCGGGCGCACGGGTCTTCTCGGCAAGATAGGAGGAGCCCTTCTTGCCATGATGATGATTGGCAGCAACTCCCAGCAGCAGGCTCGTCCGCAGCAGCAAGCCATCGCACAGACTCAGGAACAAGAACAGCAGCGTGGCATGCACAGATAATATCAGTAATATCAGCAATACAGCACGATTATGAGAAAGACATTCCTACTTCTAACCCTTCTGCCTCTTGCTGCATCAGCACAGGCAGATGCCATTACCGACGGTATCTCCATCGCCGGTGACCAGGTTTACAGCTACACCCCATACGTCCAGACACTTGGTTATGTCCTTGCCGCCATCATCGGTTTGGTAGGTGCTTTCAGCATCTATCTTGGTTACATCAACAACGCTCCCGACATCAGGAAGCGTGTCCTCATGTGGGGCGGTGGCAGTCTTGCCATGCTCTGTATGACCATCGGTCTGCCGCAGTTCTTCAACTATCAGGAGTCGGGACTCCTTGCCGACGCAAGCAGTTCCATGACTACAGGCGGCTCAGGCTCACAGGCTGGCGGTGACACCTACAGCACCATTGATACCAGCATCCCTGGCATGGGTGACTCTCGTTGGACTAACGACGAGCGTTACATCCCCGTCACAGTTGGCAAGCGCGTTTATAATGTCGCTTACGTCCTCGATCAAATCTACGACCGTGCCGGAGGTGGCATAGAGGGCTCCTATGGGCGCACCCTTTCGTATCTCACCCAGCTCTATCGTCAAGGATCCATCGACCAGAGCACCTACGACCTGCTCAGAGGCTATGCAGGTAATCTCCCTCACGTATAATCACAGAAAACTATGGAATATAAGCAGTCAATGAATCTCCACTCACCCAGTGGGTATGCCATGCCCTTCGAGTTGAGTGAGAACAGCCCGTTGGAAATCTCCCTTCCTTACGGCAAACAGGTCAACCCCTATACGGGTAACGAGTTCTTCCATCATGGTGTGGACTTCAAGGTACGCCCTGGCACATGGCTCAAAGCCTTGGCGACGGGTGTCGTCAGCGGCATCGCCAGTGAGATGCAGAAAGGTTTCTACATCACCGTCAACTACAAGAACTACGCCGATGGCGACCAGAGTTCTTATCAGGTTGTCTATTCCCACATCAAGGAAAGTCTCTGCACCTTCGGCAAGAATGTCGTGGCCGGAGACAATATCGCTGTCTGCGATGAGACCTTGCACATAGAGGTCAAGTACAATGGTGAGGAAGTCAACCCTATGGAGTTCCTCGTCATGGTCAGGGACAACCTCGTCATGCAGAGTCAGCAGGAGATGGCGGGCAATAACCCCGAAATCGCCACGCTCGACTTCGATGTCCATACACCCTATGATGCCCATAAGGCAGAGATAGAGGCTATGCAGCAGAAGTATGCCGCCAGTTATTTCTGGGACATGCTCAGAGGCAAGTACAAAGTTCCCGAAGATACGGAGACCCATATCAGGGACATCCTCACGGAAGGAGCCAACAGAGGCATCTACTACGAGCACATGCCCAGCATGATGAATCCCCTCGGACTCGGAGCCCTCAGTTTCCCATTCCTTAATATCCTCCATACGGCTTTCATCACCGACTTCCTCAACTATATGGCTCTGCAGCATGGCATCTTCCTGAGCCACATGAGTGAAAACGATAAAAAAAAACTTATGACAAAGCAGTAGAAAGTCAGGGCATCATCGATCCTCTTGCCGACTTCGAGATAGACATGCAGAGTTTTGACATTCAGCGAACCGTCAGCGTCTATCCCGACCGCGACGGCATCATCTGGTGGACGAAGGCATGGTTCAATGGCAGGAAGAAAGGCGAACGTGCCATAGAAATCTCCCGAGCCCTGGCTATCAAGTTCATCAAGGATGAAGTAGAGAAAGACGAATGGTTGGAGGAGTTCTTCCCCAAGCAGATGGAAGTTCTCCATGCCGCCTTAGCCCAGACCAGAGAGCAAGTCATAGAACAGTACAGACAATCAGTAGTATAACCATGGCAAGTCCAGACATATTCAAGACGAAGGTCGTACCCATCATGAACAAGGTGCGTGACGACCTCAATAGCAAATGTGCCGACGAGATGGAAGCCAAGCAGAGCAGTATGGCCTATCTCGCTGCTGGTGCTGCCGGTCCCGACGGTGGCATGGCTGCCATGTCCGTTCAGACCGACACGCTCCGATATACCGGCAAGTGGAACTCCAAGACCGTGGAGGACTATATCTCCATGGTCAAGAAGGAACTCAAGAAGAGCGGTGTCAAGGTTACCAAGGACATAGAGAAGAAGATGATTGACAAGATGATCAACGAGCAAGTGCCCAAGTCATCTGCCGAGTACATCATGAAGAAGGCTGCCAGCTGTTCCCTTTTCTATATTCCGCAAGCCGTCACCACCTCTCCCATGCAGGCGCAGATAAACAAAGAAGCAGAGCGACGTTATAACCCTTCCGCTTTGGAGAAAGGAGCCGGTTGGGCACTCGGCTCAGCCGCCGACTATCTCACCACTGCTGGTCTCGGTGGTTCCTGGTCAACAGCCGCCAAGTTCATCGGCGTCGATATGGCCATGAATGCCGTCTCAGAGAAGCTGGACGACGATGTACCTCTCGTCATTGCTCCCGAGCATCGTGCCGACTATAAGGCCAATCAGAAAAAGACGACACAGCAACCTGCCAAGGCAAAAACCGAGGAGAAGTCTGTCGAGACCCCCAAGTCCAACATTGCCGAAGCCGAGGACATCCCTGCAGCAACCTATCAGCCGTCATCAGCAACACCTGTCGACAATCAGGCAGAAGTCAGCCAAGGTATTGCCGAGAATCAGAATACCGGTGACTACAGCGGCTGGAATGGATTGCTCGACTCCATGGGACTTGCAGGCATCGGTGACACCACCAACCATCTGGGCTTCACCCTTGCCATGCTTCCCGACATGCTGTTGGGAGCCTTCACAGGCAGAACCAAGTCCATCGGTCTCAACAAAGGCACCATGATGCCACTTGCCGCCCTCATCAGCGGCACCTTCATCAAGAATCCGCTCCTGAAGATTCCCCTTTTGCTTTGGGGAGGAGCCAATCTCGTCAACAAGGTCGGTCAGGAAGCCCTTGCCGAGCAGCGTCAGGAGCATCCATCACAGCAACTCCGCTATAAGCAGTATGCCGACGAGACCTTGAACGAGCGCATCAAGAATCCTCACATCGAGGGCAATGTTCTGATAGTCGATATTGACAACACGCCACGCATCGTCACCCTTCCCGACACCCTTGCCGATGCCTATCAGCAAGGAGCCATACCTCTGAATACCCTAGCCAACAGGATTCTCGCCAAGACCGACCAAATGGCTGTAACCCAGAGCCAGCAGCAGTCTGCCTCTGAGCGCTACGAGCAAAGTCAGGAGAGGGAACAGACGCGAGGCATACGTTAAAGCGAACACAATAACTCAAAACATATACGAACATGAAAAGAAATTGGTACAAAGCCCGTGTAAAATACGGCAAAGAGATTGATGGTGCCCGCAAGAAGGTCAGCGAAGAGTTCCTTGTGGATGCCATGTCATTCACCGAGACAGAGAAGCGCATGATGAAGTCAGCGTCAGACCTTCTCGACACAAGAGAGATAGACATCACCGCCATCTCCATTGAGAGCATTGCTGAAATCCTCAATGAGGATGCCGACTGCAACAAATGGTACAAAGCCATAGTCGCCCTCATGATTGAGGATGACAATGGCAAGACGAAAGCCACTCCTCAAACCCTCTACGTCAACGCAGAAGACACCAAGGATGCCGATACCCTGGTACGTGAGCACATGGACAGCAGCATGGTGGACTGGGAAATCAAGTCCATCACCGAGACCAAGGTGCGTGGTGTCCTCAACTATAAAGCCACATAAGACTATTCCGCAAATCCAATAGTGAGTTAACAATCAATTACTTTCAACCATTTAACGATTTTGATATTATGGCAGAAGAAAAAGAAAACTTTCCGAAGAAGACCGTCGGTGAGCGTCAGGCAGAAATCCTTGTCGCCGCACTGGAGAAAGCGGAAAAGAACGAAGGCGTTCTCATGAATGCCACCTCCAAGACCATGCCTGTCGTCATGGACAAGCACATGCGTGTCTCTCCCGTCAATGCCCTTATGATGGCTATGCACGGAGAAGTCAACGATGCCAAGACCTATGTCTATACCCAGTTCAGCGAAGCCAAGAAACGTGGTGAAGCCGTGCGCAGCGGTATGAAGGGTGTACCTTTTACATGGAAGAACACCAACGAGTATGTCAGCAAGGACAATCCTGATGACAAGATCTCGAAGAAGGACTTCTTCCAGCTTCCCGAAGCAGACCGTGCGAAGTACGTCGCCAACCCCAAGGAGGATGTCTATATCCTCTTCAACATCGACCAGACCACCATGCCGTCAGTCAACAAGGGTGACTACGGCAAGCAGATAGCCGCCCACGGCGGTGTCGAAGTGCGTTCCGGTGTTGTGGACGAGAAGAAGCAGCGCATGGATGTCAACCAGTTCATCCAGAGCATGAAGGACAACCTCGTGAAGATTGGCAAGGATGGTACCGGCATTGCCCACTACGATGCACAGAAAGACACCGTCTTCATCCCAGCCCAGAAGGACTTTCCCTCTTATCAGGACTATGTGCAGGAAACCGTCCGTCAGGTAGCGCAGGCTACCGCCATCCCTCAGCGTCTCAACCGTGAGAACCCGAGCAAGGGTGACGAACATGCGCAGAAGGAAATGCTTGTGGTAGAACTCACCTCTGCCCATAAGATGCTGGAGATGGGTATGCCAGCCAAGCTCCGTCCCGAGACAATGGCAGCACTCCCTGCCATCATCGCCAACCTGAGGGAGAACCCCAAGATGAGCGAGGATGTCATGAAGGATGTCAGCCGTACCGTAGGCATGATCAAGAAGGCAGAGAACGGTGAGAAGATCAACCTCATTCAGAAACCTTCCGAAGCCCGTCAGCAACGCTGGGCTGAGCAGTTCCCAATCGACAAGGTTCCCGAGAAGTTCTCACAGAGCGTCATGCTCAAGGACGATGAAGGCAAGTGGACGCTTGTCGCCAAGCCCGAGAACGAACGCACCTTTGCCGTCCATCCTTCCAAGGAGGATGTCAGTATGTTCTTCGATGTCATCAAGAACGACCAGGACGAAGCCCATGTGGCACAGTTCAAGACGGAGTTTGCGCAGAAGTACTACAACGAGGTAGCCAAAGACCCGAGCAAGGAGGTCAACCTCTGGCTCAGCGATGCACCTCAGGAAGCCCTCGACCTTATCTCGAAAGTCAATGCCTTCAAGAGCAAGGATTCGAAGATATTCCTCATTGCCAGCATTGGTGACGAGAAGCAGAAACCTGTTGAACTCAACCAGACCCAGTGGAACCGCATGTTCCTTGCCGATGACAAGCGCGAGTACAAAGTGCATCTTGCCGCCACACTCTACAAGGATGTTCTCAACGAGAAACTCGAAGAGCAGAAGCATGCAGACTACCACGAGGAGCAGAACGTCGAGCAGTCCAAGGAGCAGAACGAGGAAAAGCAGATGAACTCCCCCGAGCAGAAGGAAAAGGAGAAACAGGAAGAGAAAGCCAAGGAGGAAGCTACCAAGCAGGAGACCAAGGCTGTAGCATCCGTTGCCCTCAGTCCTATGCTCAAGCAGTTCCTTGACCTCAAGAAGAAGCATCCCGATGCCCTTCTTCTCTTCCGTACTGGCGACTTCTACGAGACCTACAAGGGCGATGCAGAGAAAGCCTCCAAGATTCTCGGTATCACGCTCACCAAGAGCAGTCGTACCAGGGACGATGAAGGCAAACCGCTTGCCATGGCAGGTTTCCCGTACCATGCTCTCGATACCTACCTCCCCAAGCTCATCCGCAACGGCTGCCGTGTCGCCATCTGTGACCAGATAGAGGCACCCAAGCAGCAGACGCAGAGAGTGACCGAAGAGGTTGAAAGTCAGAAGCAAGAAGTCAAACAGGAGCAGAAGGTCGGCAAGGAGGAGACTCAGAGCCGTGGGTTCCACAGATAAATCAGTATAACAGATGTCATCATCACGACAGCAATATATTGACCAATATGCAGAGTATGCCATGGAGCAGATGCGCCGCTATGGCATACCTGCCTCTGTGACCCTTGCCCAAGGCATCATCGAGTCAGCCAACGGTCAGAGCACGCTCTCCAAGACTGCCAACAACCACTTCGGTGTGAAGGGCACGTTCAACGGAGCCTACGTCCTTGCCAACGATGACCATCCCAACGAGAAGTTCAAGAAGTATGATAATGTCGGTCAGAGCTATGAGGACCATTCCAAAGTCCTCATGGCCGACCGTTATCAGAAGTACGTCAAGAATCTCGCCCACGATGACTACCGTGGCTGGGCACAGGGCATCAAGGCCGGTGGCTATGCTACCTCTTCCAGCTATGTCAGCACCATCTGCAGCGTTGTCGAAAGCAACAACCTGCAGAAGTATGACCAGATGGTACTGGAGCAGATGAAGCGTGAGGGAAAGACCTTCGGTACCGAGCAGAATCCGCTCAAAGCAGCTACTGGCGCCGATGCTACGCAGCAGACAGCAAGCAGCAACGGTCTCAAAGCCACGGGCATGAACCTTCCTGAAGGCACTTACTCCATGCCCGTCAAGCGTGAGGAGTTCATGCTTGTCACCAGTCAATATGGCAAGCGTGTTGACCCTATGGATCACAGCAAAACGCAGATTCATCATGGCATAGACATCAAGACCCATAGCGATGCTCTCCTTGCTACCGAGAACAATGGCAAGGTGGTGGCCGTCAACCACAACACCAACACTGGTGGTGGCAAGACCGTCACCATCGAGTACGAGCGTAGCGATGGCTCCAAGATGCGGACGCAGTACATGCACATGTCCGAAATCAATGTCAAGGTGGGCGATGTCGTACAGGCTGGTCAGAAGATTGGCGTGTCGGGCAATACCGGCACAAGAACCACTGGCGAGCACCTTCACTTCGGTGTCATCAGCATCGGAAACGACGGCAAGCAGCAATGGGTGAATCCCGCAGCCTACCTCGCAGAGATAAACGCCAAAGGCAAACTGAACATCGAAGCCCAGCATAACGGCAAAAACCTCTTGGCCCAGTATCAGCCTGGTGGCACTACCACACAGGTGCAACAGCAGCAGACAGAGGAACAGACTCCTGAAAGTTGGATGAACAAACTCCTGTCTTCCAACGATTCCGGTCTTGGCATGCTTGGTATGATGGCTGGTGAAGGTGGCGAGAGTCAGGGACTTCTCGGTACCATCATGCAGATGTTCATGATGCTCCTTATGCTCTCCATGCAGCAAGAGGGAAAAAGTAAGGAGGAACAGATGGAAGCCGTCACCGATGCCGTCATCAACAAGCGCATCGACCTTAGCAGTTTCGTCCCTAACCTGAAATCTGCCGAACTGAGCATCAAGAACGACGGCAAGGCAGTCCTCACCACCAGCGATGGTCAGCAGACTTACACCCACGAACTCACCGAGGCCGAGCGCACCCGTATCTCGCAGGTCATGGGCAGCGATGCCGACGATGCCACGAAGCAACAGCGTATCGGTAACGTCGTCACCGCCATTACCTACAGCCAGCAGGCAGCTCAAAACTACGACCAGATAGAGTCGCAGCAGCAAAGTCAACAGCAAACAATTCAAAGAAAGTAATCACCTATAAAAGTTATCAATCACTATGATCAAAGCAGAAGTAAACGTAACCGGTCGCATCACGCGCAGTGCCGTGACCCGCACCGACAAGAACGGCAATCCCTATGTAGCCTTTGCCATGTCCGTCAGACTCAATGACCCCAAGTCCACCGTCAACGAGGTCGAGATTTTTGTCTCCGTTCCCAATGGCCAGCAGGCAGAACTTGCCATGTACACCGAGAACACCCGTGTCGCCATCAGCGGCAGTATGGATGTCAGGAAGAAGGACGAGAACCTTGCCTTCTACATTACCGCTAATCTCATTACCACCGAAGGTGTTGCCGACACTGACAGAATCTCCGGCGAGCTCTCTTTCCGTGGCCATCTCCGCAACGAGAAGGTCTATGAGGAGAAAAGTGACAAGAACGGCAATCCATTCCTTGTTTTCTCCGGCTATTCCGCAGAGAAGGTCGGCGATGGTTTCGTCAGCACATGGATCAACTTCATGCGTTTCCCCGAGAAGGATGCCGGTATCGAGACCATCAAGCCTGCATGGATGCAGCCCAAGGCACATGTCACCATCAAGGGCGACTTCCAACTGGATTCCTACAACGGCAAGGTACGCATCTCCAGCCGTGTCCGTGAGATGGAGCAGTACATACCGCAGCCTTACAACTCCTATAACAACTAAAGCATTAAGCTATGGCTAAGAAATCACATAACACAACCGGTGAGCAGTCTGCCGAAGACCGTGCCTTGGCACTCTTCGGAGACCTCATGATTGAGAAGATCACCAATATCCAGCAGGACTGGAAAAAGCCGTGGTTTACCCCTCAGGCGGCACAACCTCCTCAGAACCTGAACGGCAGGCAATACAACGGGATGAATAGCATAGTCCTCATGATGATGCAAGAGAAAAACGGCTGGCAGACATCACGTTACGCTACCTTCGACCGTATCTCTGCCCTCAACTATCAGAAGGACAAGGAGGGCAACCGCATTCAGGCCATCGACAAGGATGGTACGAAACTTCCTCTTGTCAGCATCAAAAAAGGCGAGAAATCGACGCCCGTGATGCTCACAACTTTCACCTGTGTAAACCCCGAAACGAAGGAACGTATAAAGTACGACGATTACAAGCAACTCACTGAAGATGAACGTGCTAAGTACAATGTTTACCCCAAGCTTCAAGTCTATAATGTCTTTAATCTCGACCAGACCAATCTGAAGGAGTCTCGTCCGTTGATGTATCAGCGTTATCTCGACGAGTCCGACGGCAAGAAGTTCGAGTCCAGCGAAGGCATGAAAGACTTTCCCGCCATCGATGCGATGATTGAGAAAGACCTCTATGTCTGTCCTATAAAACCCACCCGTGGCGACGATGCTTACTATAGCATTTCTAAAGACGAGATTGTCATCCCCGAGAAAGCACAGTTCATCAGCGGTGAGAGCTTTTATTCGAACCTCCTGCATGAGATGAGCCATGCCTCCGGCGCAGAGTCCAGATTGGGGAGGTTACAGTCTGGGGCGACGTATGCGTCAGCTGCCTATTCCCGAGAGGAACTGGTTGCCGAGCTTACTGCAGCCCTCGTGGCATCGCAGCATGGCATGGAAAAGGGGCTAAAGAGTGATTCAGCCGCATATTTGAAGTCCTGGCTCGATCAGTTACACGAGAGTCCGGAGTTCATCAAGACCGTCCTCAATGACGTGAAGAAGTCCTCCTCATTCATCAATCAGCGCATCGATGCTGTGCAGATGAAACTGGAGAAGGACGGATGGGAAGCCGATTTCTCTGAGATAAGGGAAAAGAACAAGACCTATACGTCATCCTTCAGCAACGAGAAGAGCAAGACTCCTGCAGTGACCCAGAGCGAAGGAGAGCAGCAGGCTAAGCCAGAGACTAAGCAGCAAGCCGAGGAGATTGCCGCCAAGAACAACGAGCAGCCTCGGTTTCACCGCTAACGAGAACAATCTCCGTGCTACCTTCCGACCTATCAGGACAGATGTCAATGGCATTCCTCTCCTTGCTGCCGGTCACTACTATGAAGGCGACAACAGAGCTATTGCCAAAGCCATGAAGGTGGGCAATCCCGAAGCCATTGACCATGCTGCCCGTCACATGATACCGCTCATACCACGAGGCGCCGTCCTCGTACCCATCCCAGGACATGAGGGAGTTGCAAAACAGACCAACGACCTCTGTCGAGCCATTGCCTCCTATACTGGCCTCCCCATAGCCAACGTGCTGCGGGGAGCCAGTCGAGAGGCCAACTATACGGCAAAGCATGAGGGCAAGGGACTGACGGAAAAGGATATGGCCATACGTCAGGTGGCATCGCTACCATCCAACAAGACACCCGTCTTCGTGGATAATGTCATAGACACCGGCACCACCGCCAAGGCTGCCTATCATGCCGTCGGCAGAGGAATGGTCATCGCTTTTGCCATGAGCGATACCCTGATGGAGCAACAAAAAGTGTTGCACGGAATGCACAGAAAGTAATTTCAAGTAACAAAAGTAACAAAGAATGAAGAAAATCCTATTTCTCACCATGCTCTCGCTATCGGTGATGGGCATGCAAGCGAATGAAATAAATGTCGGGGACAGTCTCTACAAGGAGGTTCCCGTAGGCGACAGTAACCTATTGATGCCTCTGAAACCTACCTATCTCAAGACGGTCAGCGGAGCAGCCAACTGGGGTAGTAATTGGTTTATCGAAGCAAAGGGCGGAGCTTCCGCTTTTCTTGGAACACCGATTGGTTGTGGCGACCTTTTCGACCGAACCATGCCTGTCCTTCAGGTAGGTCTTGGCAAGTGGTTCACGCCCAGCATCGGTGGACGGGTGGAGTTTCAGGGGCTTCAGTTCAAGAATGCCAACCTGCAGACGATGGATTACCAATTCATCCATGCCGACTTACTCTATAATCTCACCGGCACTTTCCACCAGAACGATCAAGGCATCCCTCGTTGGGATGTCATCCCCTTTGTTGGCGTTGGTATGATTCGGAACTCCGACTGGTATGGTGCCTGTCGATGTACAGGAGCCATTAGTGGTAGTCATCCTTTTGCCTTCAGTTATGGTGTGCAAGTGCGCTACCATCTCTGGGAGCGTCTGCATCTCGTGGGAGAGGTCAGTGGCATGACAACCCTGAAGAACTTCGATGCCGTGAGCACCTCGGCAAAGTTTGGTGACAACATGCTCAACGTCTCTGCCGGTCTATCTCTCAACATCGGCAAGATGGGATGGAAGAAAGTCATCGATGCACGTCCCTACATCCAGCAGAACAACTACCTTATGGACGAGCTCGCCATACTCAGGGAACGCACCAAAAACTGCCATGCGGAGAACGACTCTCTCTCCGTAAATGTCAACTCAAAGAACAACTACAGCGGACTTAACTCCCTCAGATACAGAATGTCGCTCAGCGGAAGCGGTAATGGCGATGATGAAAGTCTGCGCCAAAGTAGCGACAGCATCCTTTCGGGTGGCATCGGCATAGGGGTGCCTGTCTATTTCTACTTCAAACTCAACACCGACCAACTCGTTGACGAAGCCCAGATGAGCAACCTCGATGAGATTGCCAAGATAGCGAAGGACACCGACCTCACCGTCCTTATCACCGGTGCTGCCGACAGTGCCACTGGTACAGAGACCATTAACCGTGAACTCAGCAAGGCACGTGCCCGGTTCATCGCCAAGGAACTTGTCAAGCGAGGCATCAAAAAGCAACAGATCAAAGCCGTCAGCCGTGGTGGTATCGACGATTATTCGCCCACCGAAGCTAACCGCAATACGTGTGTTATTCTCAATCAATGAAACCATTCACAACTGTTATGATTCGATTGCCTACTGCGTTTGTCCTCTTGTTGATCGCGACTTCCTTCATCTCCTGCGAGCCCGACTATCCTCTTGACGAGGTATGTACCTGTGGGGGAGAGATTGGTGGATGGAATGAGCCCACCGACACCACCATCACCCAGAAGAAGGACACTACTGGTGGGTTCGACGTCAGCGTTACCCAATGGGGTGATACTGTCACACAAGATATTTACTTCTAATCAAATACAAACATCAAACAACAAAAGCAATGAAAAAGATTCTATTTCTGGCAGCCATGACTGCCGCAGTAATGACCAGCTGCTCCAACGAGGATGACCTCACTGGCAGCAACAGCAACGTGACCGACACCAATGAGATTGCGTTCCAGACTTCCAATCCAAAGGCTCTCACACGTTCCGTGACTACGTCGCTCTCCGACTTCTATGTCGAGGGCTGGACGGGTAATCCTCTGGGCTACTGTTACCTGCTTAACGAGCATGTTACCCTTGACGGTGGCACCTTCAAGGGTGCAAATGGCGCACTCTATTGGCCTACAGAAGGCAATTTGAGCTTCTATGCTCTCAACGTGCCGTTCACAGACACCACTCAAGGTGGTACTAATGGCGACTATCTCATGAAGACATTCACCGACGTGGATGGCGATGCTGACTATGTGGCAGCCGTCAGTCTGAGCACGTCCAAGATGGATGTCGTACCTCTGACCTTCAAGCATATCCTCTGCCGTGTCGGAGCAAAGGCTGTCGGAACCAACTCCGCACATAATTACACCTTGAAGTCCATCAAGATGAACACCTGCGGAACCGGTGTCTATACCTTCATCAATTCCGACAAGAGTAATCCTGGTACATGGAGTTCATCTAGCACTTCGACTAAGGACTATACATGGAAGACCGGACTGCCTCATGGTGTGAGCACATCTGGCTACAGCCTGACTGACTATTTCAACGTCATACCTCTCACCACAGGCAATGTCACCTTTACTGTAGAGTACGAGGTTTACTATGGTTCTGTCAAGATTGGCGACTACACTGGTTCTAACGCCCGTACCGTCAGCATCTCTCGCAGTAATTGGGCTTCTGGCAAGGCCATCAACTACAAGTTCTATCTCGACGAGAGTTCAAGCGAGACCGAACTTCAGTTCTCTTCCACCATAGAAGCATGGGGAGATGCTAGCGATAGCACTCAGGAATTATAAAAGCATCACCATCCAGAAAATTGTGCCACGGGGGCGAGTCCTTCGTGGCATTTTTGTGTCTGTAAAGTGCCTGTTTTGGCAAGTAGAACCAGCCCAAATTGAAGAATTCGCTAAAAATTTGCGAAGAAATTGAAGATTTCCCTTAAATCTTGCAATTATGTCAATTATTATTTGTAAATTTGCTCCCACATTATATATTTTAAGCGTACTATGGACAAGAATCTAAATCGCATAAAGGTCATGTTGGCCGAGAAGAACAAGCCAAACAAGTGGCTCTGTGAACAGCTCGGCGTATCGCCTACGACGGTCTCGAAATGGGTGACGAACACCAGTCAGCCACCGATGGAGACGTTCATGAAGATAGCCCGCGTTCTCGATGTCGACATCAACGACCTTATACGCTATGATCAGATTGATAAGGAAATTGCAGAAGCAGAATGATTATGTCACAGCCCAACAAACTCACACAGTTCCTCGTCGATGAGATGGAAGCCCACCGCAAGGGTGGTCTCTACCACAAGACGCAGGTGCAGCTGGCTTACAACAGCAACCGCATCGAGGGCAGTAAGCTCACCGAGGAACAGACACGCTACATCTTTGAAACACGCACCATCGGTTTCAAGGACCAGGAAGCCGTGCCCGTGGATGACATCATCGAGACCACGAACCACTTCGTTGCCTTCGACTATCTGCTCCGCACCATTGCCGAACCTCTCTCCGAGGACATCATACGCGAGTTCCATCGCATCCTCAAGACCGGAACTGCCGATGCTCAGAAGCCCTACTTCAACGTGGGCGACTGGAAACAACTCGCTAATGAGGTCGGTGGCCGTGAGACCTGCAAGCCTGCCGATGTAGCAAAGGAGATGAAAGCCCTTGGCGAGTGGTATGCCAGCCAGAAGGCTGTCACGCTCCAGACCCTTGCCGAATACCACTGGCGTTTCGAGAGCATCCATCCTTTCCAGGACGGCAACGGACGTGTCGGGCGTCTCATCCTCTTCCGCGAATGTCTCCGAGGCAGCGTCCTTCCCTTCGTCATCGACAACGACCACAAGATGTACTACTACCGTGGTCTCTCCGAATACCGCCAAGCTCCCGGCTTCCTCGTCGGCACCATGCAGTCGGCACAGGACACCTACGAGGCATGGGTCAAATACTTCAACCCCGAACTGATGAAGGGGATGGTGATAGAATAACTCTTTCAGAAACAACTTGATTAGTTTTTTCTCACAGGAGGAATAACATTAAATCGTGAAAACAATATGGCAAAGAAAACAACTAATGTCGAGAAGGAAGACCTGAATATAGACTCTATACTCTTTAAGTGCCGCGATATTCTGCGTAGCGCCCGTAACTCGGGCTCGTTCTTCGAGAAGCGTGACATGATGCTGACGCTCATCTTCCTGCGCTTTATGGGCGAGAAGTATGAGGACGGCTTGGAACGCTACAAGGCAGACCTTACGGCACAGGGCATCGACCTTACCAACGAGGATATGGCGAAGATGTTCTTAGAGAATCCCGTCTTCACGGATGGCACTTATAACCTTCCTGTGGAGGCACAATGGAACACCATCATCAATACTCCGGCGCCACAGCTCAATGTGGCTCTCGATACGGCTCTGCGTTCTCTTGCTCAGAATGACTCGCAGCTGAAGGGCTGCTTCGTGGAGGGTACCTTTACCCAGCGTGCCCTTGCGCCTAATGACATCAAGAAACTGATTGACGAGATAAACAAGATATCGCAGAAGAAATATGTGCAGGATGGCGACCTCATAGGCTATGTTTATGAATACTTCCTGAAGGAGTTTGCCGTGAATGCCACGAAGGAGGAGGGTGAGTTCTACACCCCTCACGACATCGTGAAGCTCATCACCAACTTCATAGAGCCTTACGACGGCACCATCTTCGACCCTGCCTGTGGCTCGGGCGGTATGTTCATACAGAGTGCCGACCTCGTGGCAAAGAAGACAGGCGACATCAGCCGGATCAATGTGTATGGTCAGGAGAAGGAACCTGCCACGCACCGTCTGGCGAAGATGAACCTTGTCCTGCGAGGCATCAGCCATCACTTAGGCGAAGAGGCCGACAGCTCTTTTACTAACGACCAGCACGCAGGACTCTACTTCGACTATATCATGGCCAATCCTCCCTTCAACCTCAAAGGTTGGTGGGACCCTAACCTCGAGAACGACAAGCGTTGGGCTGACTATGCTCTGCCGCCGGAGAGCAATGCCAACTACGCATGGATACTCCACATGCTCTCACACCTGAAGAAAGGAAAGGGTGTGGCAGGCTTCCTCCTTGCCAATGGTGCACTTGGCGACAGCGACGGCACAGCACCTGTCATCCGTCAGAAGCTGTTGGAGAATGACGTCGTAGAAGCCATCATCGTACTGCCGCGAGAACTCTTCATCACCACTGATATCAGCGTCACCCTCTGGATTCTCAATATGAACAAGAAGGGTGGCAAGCGAGGCGAACGCGCCCTGCGCAACCGTGAAGGCGAAGTACTGTTTATGGACCTCCGCTCATGGACGCTGCCGGAGTACGACAATGCCATCAAGGGCATGCAGAAGAAGAAATTTGTGCTGAAGCCCGAACAGGCCGAGCGTGCTGCCGCCATCTACCATAAGTGGCAGGAGGAAGGCACCGACGGCACTCACTATGCCGAGCCGGAGCTGTACCGTTCTGTCAGCATCGAGGAGATAGGCAACGAGGAGAATAAGTTCAGCCTCGTCCCGAGCCGTTACATCGAGTTCGTTGACCGCGACAGTAACATCAAGTACGACGAGGTCTTGACCGAAGCCTCAAACAATGTTGCCGACCTCCTGAAACGTCATGCTGACAACGTAGAGAAGATTCGTAATGCTTTTAATGGATTGGGGTATGAGTGCAAGTAATAATGCGAGGATAGGCGATTTGATTGAGCTATTCAGCAACAAGAATACGCAAAATCTAAATTATCCATTCTATGGCATAAATAAGGATAAGATGTTTATGCCTACGGTGGCTAATACAGAGGGGCTGGACGCAACAAAATATACAGTTCTTAAGAAAGGAATGTTTGTTTTTAGTGGTATGCAGACAGGTAGAGATGTTTGCATCCGTATCGGATTATATGAAAACGATAGCCCTGTACTTGTATCACCAGCATATACGACTTTTATAATTAAGGATGAGAATATAATTCTGCCAGAATATCTGTTTTTGTTCTTTAATCGCTTTGAGATGGACCGATATGGTTGGTTCCTAAGTGATTCAAGCATACGTTCAAATTTAGACTGGGACCGTTTCTGTGATATACGAATCCCTCTCCCCTCCATCGAAGTGCAGCGTGAACTGGTGAGCGTTTATACTGGTCTTAAGTCATTGGCAGAAGAGAATGAAGCATTGCTTCAACCTCTTTCCGATGCCTGCCAGGCTTTCATCGTCGATTGCAAGAATAAATATCAGTCGGTGAAACTTGGGGAGTATATCGAAGAAGATGACGAACGAAATAGTGATTTGAAGATAAAGTTATCACAGGGCATTTCTAACTTGAAGTATTTTCAATCTCCAAAGCAGGTCGCTCAAAATTCTAAGTCAGATAAGATTGTAAGAACTGGTCAATTCGCATATAATAGAGCAACAACTCGTAATGGTGAAAAAATATCTATTGCGTATCGAGAAGGACCGGATTGTACTGTCTCGTCTGCATATGGTGTGTTTCATATAACGGACGAGACAAAACTGCTACCACATTTCTTGCTGCTTTTTTATAAGCGAGCAGAGTTTGACCGATTCGCACGATGGAGATCAGAAGGAAGTGCGCATGAATTCTTTACATTTGAAATGATGCAAAATGTGAGGATTCCGCTTCCTCCAATAAAAGTGCAACAAGAAATAGTTGACCTCTTCAACTGCTATGCCGAAGCAAAGAGCATAGCAGAGCAGGTGCGTGAACAACTGAAGACCATCTGTCCTGCCTTGGTTCAGAAGGCCGCACATACAGTAGCATAACAAAGATGAATTATGGCAAAGCTAAGCAACTATAACGGTCGGTACTGCGAAAGCGACTACGAGAATGCCTTCATCGGTTTCCTTGAAGCCGAGGAATGGAAGTACATCGCCGGCGACAACCTGAAGAGAGACAGCCGCAAAGAGGTCCTTTATGAAGATGACCTCCGTGACTTCCTGTCCGACCAGCATCTGTCATACAGCACCGATGACATCCAGACGCTTGTCAACAAAGTAAAGCTGGTGGGCGCCACAACCGACTTCGCTACGCTCCACAAGGTATATAAATGGATGATTGACGGCATACAGTTCACTCCGGAAAACGGACATGCCGAGACGGTCAACCTGATAGACTTCGACAACATAGGCGAGAACAGGTTCCGTGTGGTCAATCAGCTTGTCATAGACTATCAGAACAACGGCGTTAAAGCCAACCGCCGTCCGGACGTGATGCTCTATGTCAACGGCATGCCCGTCTGCATCATCGAGCTGAAGAACCCTGCCGACCCGAAGGCGACCATCGAAGACGCCTACGAACAGATCTGCACCCGCTATTGGCGTGACATACCACACTTGCTGCACTACTGTCCGTTAGCCTGCATCAGCGATGGTGTGAAGACCCGCCTCGGTACGGTCCGCACACCCTACGAGCATTTTTACGCCTGGCGCCGCATCAACAACGAAGACAAGATAGCCACAACGGCATTCGATGAGCTGCAGGCCATGATAAAGGGTGTCTTCACACCCGAGAGATTCTTAGAGATTTTCCGCGACTACGTCATCTTCCGCGATGAGCAGTATGACTCGGAGGAAAACGAGATAGTATGCCGCTATCCGCAGTTCTTTGCCTCACGCCTGTTGCGCGAAAGCATCAAGGAGTCCGTGAACAAAGGTACGCAGAAGGGTGGCACATATTTCGGCGCTACAGGTTGCGGCAAGACATACACCATGGCCATGCTGGCACGTCAGCTGTCCCTACGTTGTTATCAGGAACTCGGTTCGCCCACCATCATCATGATTGTTGACCGTGAGGACCTGCAGAAGCAAGGCATGAAGGTGTTCAGCAAATGCAGCGAATACCTGTGCCTGGGCGAGGTGACAAAGGTGACAACCCGAAAGCATCTGCGCGAAGAACTCAAGGCACGCAAGAGTGGCGGCTTCTATATCTGCACCATACAGAAGTTCTGCGACCGGGAGGACGACAAGATTGGCTTGATCAACGACCGCCGCAACATCATCTGTTTCTCCGACGAGGCGCATCGCACACAGATAGAACACACCAAGACCATCAAGTTCGGCAAGGATGTGGATGAGAACCTCAAGGCCACCATCTCAAAGTCGTTCTTCGATACGCTGAAGGAGGCATTCCCCCGTGCTACCTTCGTAGGATTCACCGGTACGCCTATCGAGGCCACCTATCAGACCTTTGGCGCAGAGATAGACCGCTATACCATGGATCAGGCTGTGGCCGATGGCATAACGGTACCCATCAAGTATCACCCTCGCATAGCCAAAGTTCTCCTTGACGCCGAGATGGTAGCCAAGATAGAGAAGTACTACAAGCAATGCGAGAAGGACGGCAGCAGCGAAGAAGACGTGAAGGCCAGCATGAGCGCCATGAGCAGCATGGAAATCATTCTGGGCGACGAGAAGCGTCTTGCGAGATTGGCTGATGACATTCATGCCCATTTCACAGCAAGCTTAGAGAACGATGCCACACGCCCTCAGAAAGCGATGATAGCATGCGCCAATCGTACCATTGCCTATAACCTGCTCTGTAAGTTCAAGGAGAAATACCCGGAGTGGTTTGAGGAGAAGAAACTCGCTGACGGACTGGAGGCGACGGAAGAGGAACTGGCAGAACTGAAGCCGATGCCAACGATAGCCATGGTAAGCAGCGTGGGCAAGAACGACCCTGCCGAAATGTACAACTATCTCGGAGGAGCCGCCAACGATACCCGCAACTCCAAGATGGATGCTGCCTTCAAGCAGGATAAGTCAAACTTCCGTATCGTGATAGTCGTGGATATGTGGATAACGGGCTTCGATGTACCTTGCCTCACATACCTGTACAACGACAAGCCCCTCCAGCGCCACTTGCTGATACAGACCATCAGCCGTGTGAACCGCAAATATCCGGGCAAGGAGTTCGGCTTGATAGTAGATTACATCGGCATCCGCAACAATATGCTTGCTGCCATGAAGGACTATGGCGCAGGAGGTGAGTCGCTGGAACTGTCGGAAGATGACATTCTGCTTGCGACAACCATTTTCCGCGAGATGCTTGGTGCGCTCAAGGAGCAATTCCCCATAGCGGATATTGAGGCGTTCATGAATCCCGAGATCAGCGACACAGAGCGTTATACCCTTCTTGCCAAGACCGCAGAAAAGATATTCGCATCGACCAAGATGCTGAACATGGAGTCGAAGAATGGCAAGAAAGTAACGAAGGTGCCGTTCGTGAAATACTTCATTGCCTATACCGATCGCATGAAGAAGGCGTATAGCATCTGTCAGCCAGCAGGAGTGCTGACCGAAGAGGAGAATGCTTTGGCGCAGAGCTTTATGGCGATAGCGGGCTTCATACGCAAGTCCAGCGGCACAAGCGATGTAGATGCTACCACCATGAACAAGCGGGTGGAGAAGATGGTGGAAGAGGCTCTGAAGTATAGCGAGGTGGAGAGCATCCTTGAAGAAGGAGAGGAAGAAAACCTCTATGGCGAGGAGTTCCTGAAGAACCTACAGCGCGTCAAAGCACCTGCTACAAGACTCGAAATGCTCATCCGCATGCTCAAGAAACAGATTGCGGCGTATGGGCAGACCAACAAGACTGCGGCGTTGGTATTCAAGGAGATGCTCGAAAAGACTATCAACGAATACCACAACCGCCGCAAGGGCTTGGAGGAGGATGAAGCCAACGAGGCTCAGCAGGATGCTGCTGATGCCATCATCGCAGATGCACAGAAGCAGGCCGAAGAGATTCTTCAGAAACTGAAGGCCGACCGTGAGAGTTTCCGCAAGATGGGATTGACATTTGAGGAAAAGGCCTTCTATGACATCTTGGTGAAGATGCGTGATGAGCACAACTTCGAATATGGCAAGGACCGGATAAAAGACGGCATAATCATCAACGACAAATGCTTTGAACTGGCCAAGAAGATTAAAGCCATCATCGACGAGAAGAGCATCTATGCCGATTGGCTGAACAATCAGAATGTACGCAATAAGTTAAAGCTGGATATTCTGGTATGCATGGCTAAGAACGGATTCCCTCCAACCTATTCGCCGAAGGTCTATGACCAGGTAATGGAGCAGGTAGAGAACTACGAAAGCAACCAGACACAGCCAAAGATAATAAAGATGGAGCCGAAGCAGTATGCTCTTGACGAAGACTATGCCCCTATGATGGTGGCGGAAGAAATCTTTATTCCGGGCAGTCTTGAGGTGCGACTCAAAGACACGAAACGCGAGGAACTGCTTGAGGGTAATCTGGATTTGATACTCATGTATGCTATTGCACCTGCTGCACGCCAAAAGACGGAATCTGCAGGTAAGATAGCCTTAGGCATAAAAGAGGAGAATCTCTCGCCAGAAGCGATTAAGGCATTTGAGAGCGTGCAACATATTATGTTCCACTATTGGAAGAATAGCGAGGCACGTCCATTTTCACTTACAGCACCCACACGACTTGTGAGCAAAGCAGATATTCCTGATGACTTCCTTGTTCGTATGGATAATGGGGCTAAACAATACCTATTGTTGGAGTACGACCAGACAGCGCCAGCTGGACTTGGAGACTTCGATATATTGAAGGCTCAACGTAAAGGTAGTAACAGATACATTCCTTTCGTGTGCAAGGTGGAGAATATAAAGTAAGAAGAAATGCAAACCTTCCTCTTCAAACATACAGTTGATCTATCGTTACTGACGAATGGTTTCCACATACAGACGGAGTTTCACCAGCTGGTGTATGCTTTGCCTGGCGGAATGTTACGGCATGGCGAAAGCCGTGAAATAAAGGTTCTGATAGGTGGTGAAGAGTTCGTGACAAAGCTCTATAATATCGGTTTCGACCAATCGAAATATCCGGGGCATCCCGACCTGCTACAGGTACGCTATTCGCCAGGTTCGCCGATTGCACGAAAGTTACAAGCAATGTTTGCCGAGGATTATAAATATCTGCTTGCTGCACGCGAGATGGTTGGTCCTCGTCGGCAGATTCGCCTGCCAGAGGACAATCACGATGAGATAGTTTTCTCTGGAACCTCTATGAAGGATGTTTTTATAATCGATTGCATACGAGGCGAGGAACGGGAGCAGGCGGCTGCACAGGTAAAACAGATGAATGAACTTGACTTTGAAACAACTTTTGAGTCGCGCGAAGATGCCAACGCGACAATAAAAGACAAGATAGGAATTCGTCACATCAGACAACTTGACCGTTCCATAGGCGATTCGCTCAAACGACTCTATGATTATCGCTGCCAGATGACAGGTGAACGTATTGGGGATGCATATGATGCTCTTGTGGTAGAAGCGCACCATATAATACCTTTTACTCAGTCGTTGAATAACGATACGTCAAACATTATTATTATCTCACCATCATATCATCGCATTATTCACAAAGCCAAACCAGAATGGATTTCAGATGAGAAGGCATTCCTGTTTCCAAATGGATTGAAAGAAATGGTTAGATTAAACAAACATTTATGAAGAATAAATGTCCACATTGTGAATGCATCTCTCAATAGAAAAAGAACGAAATTTTGTAGATGAAGAAAAATCGCATATATGAAAGCCTTATCGACAAATCAATTGGCAGTATGTTGTCTGCTATTGAGATTTACAATAAGCCAGACTTCAAGTACAGAGAGGAGACCTTTGCCATCCTTGCAGTAAATTCTTGGGAATTGTTGTTAAAAGCGAGAATACTAAAGTTGAACAACTATCGTATAAATTCAATATATTGTTACAAGCCCTATATTAACAAAAACGGTGAGAAATCCAATAAGAAAAAAGTCTTAGATAGAAACCGTACTAACAATCCCAAATCCATATCCATATACGATGCTCTCAATCGCTTAGATTCCAGAAATGAACTACCTTGCAAACTTAAGGAGAACATAGAATCACTTGTGGAATTCAGAGATAATGCTATTCATTTTGTCAATATGAAGGACTTGTCAAAACCCTTGCAAGAATTAGGCTTTGCTTGTATAAAGAATTTTGTACAGATTCTGAAGGATTGGCAAACAAAGCGTTCAATGTCAAAGTATAATTTGTATCTAATGCCATTGGCATATGTTGATAACAAATTAGACGTAGAGTCTGCGACTACACCAGAAGCCCAGAATTTCATAAAACTTGTAAAGCAAAAGCTCAATGAGGAGAATGAAGATGATGACTACGATATTGCTATAAAGATTGAGTTGAAATTTCAAAAAGGAAATTCTTTTGGAGCCGCCAGTGTGAAATATGATGAAAATGGGATTCCTATTACTCTGTCGGAAGAAGATTTGCGCCAAAAATTCCCTCTTACTTATCACGAAGTTGTTGAAAAGGCTAGAAAAAGATATTCGGACTTCAAATGTGGTGAAAAATTTAATGGGCTAATGAAGCAGATAAAGCAAAATGATAAGCTGTACTATGAACGCAAATTAGATTCACATAACCCCAAGTCACAAAAAAAAGGGTTTTATTCGTCAAATATATGGCAGACATTGGACAACTACTACATAAGAGACAGGATCTAAGATGAATAACACACCATTTGATAGCAATAGAGAAAACTTGCCACCACCCATCAACCGCGATGAGTGGTGGCATTGTTTTTACTTCTCCCCGAACATCATGACTTGGGCGGTGGGGTCGCCCTTGAGGGCTCTGTCGAGGGTGTCGTAGTTCAGGTCATAAGGGATGACTTGCTTGCCCTCACCTGCAACTTGGTTGACGTACATGCCGAGCATGAAGACGACTGTAGCGAGGGCTTCGTCTTCGTGGAAGAAGTCAACAGTTCTTTGACCAGCTATCTTGGCGATGTAGGTCTTGCATAAGCCAGTGAGTTCGTTGCGCTTCTCCTCATCCATGTCTGGGAAGGAGGACATGTCGATGCTGCCCTGGGTGATGGAACTGACAACCATGCCGCCAAAGAACATACCCACGGCATTGTCATTCCCCTTGCACACCTTCTTCAGCCTATCTGTGCCCATGGTGTCAATAGTGACCTCGAAGAGCTTGCGATAACGGTTCGTGACACGCATGCCCGCCTCAGAATCCATGACTTTATCAGTAACAACATCCTCCATAAGCTCGCGATTGGTCTCCGTGAAGAATTTGATTTCTGTGTCATAGAGATCTCCTGACTGGAATGCTTTGAGAAACGTGTCATAGTCGTGGTACTGCACACGGCATCGGGCACCATGGTTGAATGCCCAGCGGATGGCTTGCAGTTCCATCATGTCAATGACAAGATGTTTGACTTTCTGTAGTTGCAGATACTTCGATGTGATGTAGCTGTCAAACTCGTTCTCATCCCATGCACCGCCATTCTCTGCAAGGTCTTTGAGGATTTCATCAGCTTTCTCCCAGCCAAAACCGGCTGCTATCATGCATTCTTCAGCAACAAGTTTGATGAACTTTTTGTCGAGATTGTTGAGTTCGAAGATAAGCCGTACTGACATCATAATCGCACATTCCGGTCCAGACTGATTCCTTTGGAAACTATCGGCATACTTGACGCAAAGTTTTGTGAAGGCCTGGCGCGACATGGTCTTCTTTACGTTGAAATCCCATTTGCGGTTGGTGACCTTAGGCCGATTCAACCGCCTCGTGATTTTAGAAAAAATGTTCATTGTATTGATGATATTATTGGTATTACTCATATTTATATATTACCGACGTCGGGAGGCCTTTCTGCCTGCCGGACGCACCATCTCAGCAGACTTGGAGATGCAGCGCATCCACCAGCATTCGTCGTCATCGTCTTTGTCGCGTCCCCAACCAGAGAGGTTGCTTCCACCGCCACCACAGGAGTGGGCGTAGGTGGTGGCGCCATCGACGTAACGGATGGCAAGGAGCAAGGCACAGTTGATAACATCCTGAGCATTCTCCGTGAGATCGTAGTAGCCGTTCCTGTCCAGCGTGTCCTCCTGCTGTGGGGTAAGCGTAGGCAGCAACGGTTCTACAGATGACGCCACCATCTTGTTGTAGGTTGCCATGATGTTCTTCTCCACCTCGGCAGCCTTCTTGTCGATGTCATCACCCAGAGTGGAGCGAACTTGCGACTTGGCCGTATTGAGACGTTCAAGTTCTGCACGGGCTTTTGCAAGCGTCTCATTGGCTTCCTCGATGAGACTCTGACGGCGTTCTATCTTGGCATCAATGCCCTGGAGTTCCTTGCGCAATGCCTTCATCTTGGCAGCAAGTTCAGCATTGTCCACTCCCTCTTGTCCAAACTGAAGTGCGATAAGGTCTATTTCTTCCTGTATCTTCTCCTTGCGTTCCTGAGAGTTGGCAATCATGGTGGTGAGACTCTTGAGTTTGCGCTCTTCCTTCTGGATGACCTTCAGTAAGTACTCGCGTTTGTTCTCAAGGTTGTGCACCTGACTGATGAGATCACGCTTGTATTCCTCAGTGGAGCGATGCTTTGCCTTGGTCTCGGCTGTGCTGTCACCACGTTCCAAGCCCCATTTGCGGTTGACATCTTCCTCCAGCTCGTCGTGAAGACGGGTGAGGATCTTCTCGCCGTCGCTCTTGGAGTCGCCGAAGACGCTCTTCCATGAGATGCGATTCTGGTCATTGACAGGTATCACGGTGCAATGAATATGAGGGGTTCGTTCGTCAAGGTGAACATAAAAACTGACGATGTTCTCCTCACCGAACTTACGGGCAGCGAAGTCATAGACATCGCGTGCCCAGTCCTCGATGTCCTTCTGACGGGTTAGTCCGGAATTATCCTCCCCACGGGGCTTGACCTCCTGATTGCCGAAGGCTATCTCCAGCATACGCTCATGGCTGCCCATGAAGATAATCTGAGCCATGGTACGGTTGAGACGTTTGGGGTTGGGCCGGTTGTTCGGATCCCGTATGCCACGAGCCGCAATGTTCTCGCGGAACTTCTGCATGATGGTCTTTGAACTGTCAATAGGTTGGATGACTCCTCCCTTTGTTATCTCGAAATTGAGATGCGAGCGTGTGCGGTCGTAGGTGGTGGTACCATCTGCCAGCTTCTTCTGCCAGAGACTGTCAGACCAGTTGCGCTGCTCCTCGTTGCTGACTTGGGTATCTATTCCGGTAGTGGAATGGATGTCCATGACTTGTTTTTGTGATTCCATATTGTAGAGAGATTTTGTGTTGTGAAACAATGATACTGACCGAGCTTGCTCCCCGCAGGCAACCGCCGAGGAACTCCCCCAAGGAGGGTCTGCCTAATCTGTTAACGGACGTTAACGGGGATTAGGCTCCCCGATTTTTGAAAAATCGTTGCCGGAGGCTCTTATGGAAGCCAGTTCGTTGTCGATATACGAGCAAGCTCGTTCGAGCCGACAGGCTACCTTGTAGAAGAACTGCTGAAAGCGGTTTCGGGGCTTCGGTTGCTTCGGCAGATAGCCCATGGCTCGCTCATAGGCATCTTCCGGAGGACGATAGAGGGAAAGGATGCGAGTGGCGAATTTCGCTATGCCGAAAACCTGACGAGCGGAGAGCGCAGCGAATGGTTTGTGATGCCGGTGCTCATGCTGACGGCGATGAGTAGCGAGCGTGATGTGAGGCGTGGAGCGATGGTGACGGAGTTTCATAGGTCAGAGGATGATTTTATCAGCCGACGTACAATTGAGGGAAAAGATGAAGGTGTTGCCCGACTTCGTCTGTGAGATGATGGAGATGCTTGACAGTTCCTCAATAAACTTCTGTACGGTCTGACGTGTCCAGTGCCAGTCGTCGGCAAGACGGATGTAGGTGGCAGAGTATTCCTGCCGCTGAGTACGGATGCCGTTCTTGTCAAGATAGACATGACCTTCACGGATGTGCTCGATGAGCCAAAGGAAGGCATCGTAACGTGAGAACTTGTGATTGTCCTTCTGTCGCAGGCAGTTTAGTAGCTCGCTGTTGAAAGCCACCCATTCGATGGCTTGACTGTCATTCTTCTTGGTCATGATTCTGGGCTTCTGTTTGTGGAACGTCGGGAGTGATGGACTTCACCGGCAGGAGGCAGACGAAGTTCAGAACGAATGCCAACGAGGCGGCAGTGGAGAAGAGCATCGGGAAGAATGCGATGACCAGAACGAGTATCGTCATGGCAGCGAAAAAATACTTGCTGTCGTGGACGAACCGCAGCAGCTGCACCGTGCGCTTGGTGGCGAGTAGGAAGAACACGAGGAGTGTGGAGAGCATGATGCCCTTGTTGCCATGGAAGGCATTGAAATAGACAAGATGGAAGAAGATGACAAGCAGCGCCAGGATGTAGGCAAGAAACTTCTGACCGTTGGCACTGTGGTGAATGGCGAAACGAAGCCGCCGAACCATCTTCGGAGGGTGAATCGACACTGCAGGAATGATGATGAGCGTCGAGACGTAAAGCATAAAGAGTATTGCGGAAATCATAACGTAGCAATATCAGTAATATGAATAATACGGGTAATAAATGAATACGAGAAATACAGTCTTACTTGTTGTCCAGATAGAGGTCGAGGGCGGTGGTGGCGAGACGCAGCCGGAGCGACTGGTAGGTGGCACGCCGGACGATGATCTCGACGTCGAGCGGCGTGAGCTCGCCCTTACCGATACGCTCGGCAAAGGCAGGGTCACGACGGGCTATCTTGCCAACGACGCGGGCAATGTCCTTCTCGAAGACATGCCACACGGAGCGGCACTTGTGGTAGCGCGTGCGTCCAACAAGTTGGACATGCAGCACAAGACAGTAGGTGCGGACGAGTCTGTCGCCCACCTGCGTCATGTACTCATGCCGTGACGGAGGCACTACGGCACGGTAGCGGTTGCTCTTGGCATTGATGACGTCGGCTATATTGTATAGCAGTTGCTGTTACATCAGAGTTTGCAGAAGAGGGCAAGGACATCGCCA
>R12__coassemble_74_pt1 | contig 38288 bp, 25 predicted proteins | sample R12__metabat2_high_PE_039 | metagenome-assembled genome bin R12 | reverse complement strand
GACTTATCTAAAGTAGATAATAAGTAGAAAAGCACCGATGCGTTTTCAATCGAATGATATCATCTTGATTTTTTGAATCGTAAGTTCTTGTTCCTTCTCCTTGAACTTCTCATCGAGTAATAATAACTGATGCTCGATGGTGACGTCGTGCTTGTTCTCGCTTGTAATATCAATATTCTGCAGCTTTGGTGCAACGTAAGGTAAGAGCTTGACAAGTGCATCGAATCTGTCGGCTGGATCAGTTATCTTGAGCAGCATGTTCCCGATATTAGCGACAAATGGTTCGAGCTGTTGCTCAATCTGCGCTCTTATACTCTTAGTCATTTTGTTAGGCGTGCCAGCCTTACGACCGCCAGTCTTCGGCAAACCTTTTGGTCTGCCACGTTTTTCGGACGACACACTTTTATTCTGTGTCGTTTCGCTCATTTTATTCTTATTAGGCATAATTATAATGTTTATGCTGCAAAATTATATATATAGTTGTTGATTGCAGAATTAAATGCGCATTTATTCATCGAAGGCATTTATGTAAGATGTATTTTTGTGTTAAAAAATAAGATAAAATGGGATTAATCGGAAGCGCAATAGGTGGCGCAGCATCTGTAGCAGGAGGACTGGCCGCCGCAAGTGTAATGAAACAAAACATTAAGGACGCTCAGGCAAGGATGGCTGAGTCGAAAGCTCATATGACAGCCAAGATGTATGTCGGTCCTAATGCAGCAGATATGGCAGCAGTGACTAATGCACAGCAGATAAACCAGCAGTCTGTTAACCAAGCGAATGCTCAGGCAGCAGTAACAGGAGGTACACCTGAAGCCGTTGCTCTTGCCAAACAGGCAGGAGCGCAGGAGGTAAGCAGTATGCTCCAGAATCAGGCAGCTCAACGAGAACAGAGAGCAGATGCAGCATGGACAGAAGGCCAAAAGGAAATAAACAACTGGCAGAATTATATCAACAGTGCAAGATCCGCACAGGCGCAAGCCATCACTCAGGCAGCAGGAGGCATGGCTGAGGCGGCCAATTCTTTGCCTTGGTAACAATTACAACATGAGTAAACCAATATTCCAGACACCAGTCATCACTAAGGACAATTCGGAGCAAGTGGTAACACCTGTTCCGGCAACGCCTGTACCATTAATTCAGCAGCCGGACCTCAATGCTGTAGCAGCGTCAGTGCCTCAAGTAGACATTACCGGCAAGTCACCTGTTGCAAACCAAAAGCCATCCAAACAAGTAGGTTTCCATATGTCAGGCTATGAGATGCCAGAAGGATATACAGCATCAAGGCCAAGTCAGGAACCTGATCCTATACCACGTCAGTATGTAACGACGGATCCAAGGCCAACTAACATTGGTCAGCTTGACAAGATACAGAAGGACATGTACGCGCGTCGTGTAGGTGGCGCCGGTAATTATGCTGCCAGTTCGAACATTTCATCGCAAAGCAATAGTGTACCAGTTATTGATGTTGCACGACCATATAATGCTCAATATACATATGGTCATGACAAGATTACGTTCGACGCGGCACAGTTATTCGGACCGCAACAATTACAGCCAGGTCCGGATGAGACGGTTGCAGTACAAGGTCCAAATGCTGTTTCAACGGCAGGTCCGGATGAAACCGAGCAAGTAGTGAAAAGTCAAACGCCAGCAACAACAGGTCGAGTAGTTGAAGGCTATCAGCCAGGTCCGGACGAGACGGTTGCAGTACAAGGTCCAAATGCTGTTTCGACGGCAGGTCCGGATGAATCCACCACAACTTCCGGCACAGCGTCAGCCAGTACGCCAAGTGTTACTCCAGGCACCGTTAGCGCGACAACAGCATCTGGCAATCCATATGACTGGAGCAAGTACGGCAATGTTAATTGGAGCGCGAATGGTGGAGACTTCTTCAAAAACGTCAAAGACGCCAATATACCTATATCGGACGCTATACGCTATTATAATCAATACCAGGCAGACCATGGGGGCAAGCCACTTGATTGGTTAAGCATGTATAGCACTATATCGCGTTACGATCCAGCTAAGAGTGTGCTGGAGCAAGACAAGGAAGATAAGCGTCGAAAAAACCGGGATATCTGGGAGAAAATCGGAAATGTGCTGATTCATGCCGGTAACTTCTTGGGAACGACTAAAGGAGCTCCTTCGATGCAACTGGAATCCGGTAAGGATCTCAGTGAGCGCCAACAGGCCAACAAAGAACGAGTGGAAAAGATACGCCAGGCTGCAGGGCAGAGATTTCTACAGGAAATGGCCAATCAACGAGCAGCTGACATGAAGCAGACGCAAGCCGAAGCTAAGGCGCGCGCGGACGGTATGAAGTACGCGATACAGCAAGAACAGCTTGAGCTCAAGAAGCAATTAGCTGACGCCAAGATAGCCGGTGATGCAGCCAAGCAGCGTGAGATAGAATCAAGGATTGAAGTAAACGACGCGCGAATCAAGTTGCTTGGAGAACAGCAGGAGTATACGGCTGCAAAACGCGAATATGTAGGTCCACTTGCCGAGAACAAGATGAAGAATGACAACAAACGCGCTGATGCGGCTCTCACATCTGCAAGAGCTGCTGCGAGCAATGCTGCAAGCAACAGCAAGCGAGTTACAATAGAACAAAGAAAGACTGACAATGAATTCGTCGGTAAGACTACCACATCGACGACCGGTTACGATAACAACGGTCAGAAGACGACCACCACAGTTGTCAAGACTAATCAGCAGGTTGCAGCAGAAAAACGTGCAGCGGCTGCAAAAAAGAAGCAGCAAGCTAAACCGAAAAAGAGACACATAGGCTGGTAAATTAATAAAAGATTTAAAAACAAATACACTATGGCAGCAGACAACGTCAAGAAATTGTATGATGCATTAACAAATGACGGTTACGACGATCTTGGAACAGAGCAACAGTTTCGCGAAAGAATCAAAAACCCTAACAGCGCGAAGAAACTGTATGATGTGATGTTGAATGATGGATACGACGACATTGGTACCTTTGAACATTTCCAGGACCGACTTAGCAGTCAATCAACAACGACACCAGCACCAGTATCCACACCGGCGCCGGCTCCTACTGTCAATTCTGTACAGCGTCAACAGGCATCGGTAACTCAACACCGACAGGCGCGTCCTATGTACAAGGCAGCGCCGAAGGCGCAGCATAATTACCAAAGAGGCTATGCCGGTCCGACTACACCGACACCTTTTGCTCTGCAACAGCGCAAAAAAGGTGTCAGTGCGTTTGTACAGTCTTTGTATGGCAATGATGTGCGCAAAGGTGGAGGAGCAGATATGCGCCGCCATTTCGAGCAGACACCAGTCATGCAAGGCTACAAACGTCAACAACGCGCACATACAAGACCAGCATCTAACAGACTACCGGCAACCGTATCACGCACGGTCGAAGAGGCGCAGCCGAATGTAGATAAGATGATGCAGCAACAAGTCAAAAACGCTGTTGATGCAGGATCAAGCAAGGCTGCGGAAGATGCAGTACAGCAGACATACCAGCAGTTGGCCAAAGAAGGCTATGATATCACAGAGATGGAGAATGCAGGCGCAATTGACCAGGCTCTATATGATGCAATAGCACCAACAGCAGACAAGATTGTAGCCAATGCAGTTAGCAATAAGGACAAGACCGGTATCTTCGACAAGACAATAGCTGATGCGCTTCAAGAAGAAAATGCAGTTTGGCAGAAGTACAATCAGGACAGTAGACTCGTCGATGCAGCATCTCCAATGAGTATCGAGACACAGCGTCAGGCTAACATGAAGCTGGATCCTGATGTATTAATGAAGAAGCTTACATCTGCAGTCCAGAAGAAGAGCTTGAACGCAGATGTACTTAGAAGCATCAATGTGCAGGCGTCGAAGTACGGTATATCTCCGGAAGACTATTACAAGACATATGTAGCGCCAAGAATCCATGAAGAACTACAGACAGCACTTGACAAATACGAGATTGAGAAGTATATGCCTAAAACCGGCATAGAATACATCATGAACGGAGTGAGTGGCAGCCTGTCTGGAATGTTCTATGACTGGTTGACCAAGTCTGGTAAGCAGAATCAGTACAAGGACCAGGCACAGGCTATGACGGAAACCGGACAGAATCCGCATTACAATCCAGGTTCCGTTGCCAAAATAGCACGTCAAGCTGTCGGCCTTATATCGCAGGCTCCTGAATTCGCTGTAGGTGGTGAGTTGGCAGGTGCTGCGACACAGAAAATAGCAGGTGGGGCAATTGAGCGTATGGTAGCAGCCGGTATGACAAGAGCCGAGGCACAAGGCATACTGACAGCTGAACTTGCGAGCAAATTTGGTCAGCGTGTAGCGCAGAATATTGTGCAGAGTTCCGTTAGCGGAGCTATTAATTTCGCGACTCTCGAAGCAACAGGAGAAGCAGCACGACAGGCTAAGAATTATGATGGTAACGATGCGAGAGGTATCAGTCAGCTTGCTCCGGAAGAAGTCATCAAGAGCGCATTGCGTGGTGCAGCATCAGGTGCTATTTTTGGTGTTATTGGTGGCACATATGCCGGAGCGACAGCCGAGCTTACCGGTTTTGGCAAAATCGCGTCTCGGATAGCAGGTGTGCCGGTGAACGGCGCTGCACTCACTGCAAGTTCCAATATTCTGAACGACATCAAAGTAGCGGCAGGTGGCGATGACGAATTAAAAGATAAGTCATTGTGGCAGCAATTCGCTGACAATACAATGATGGACCTGATGATGCGTGGAACGTCAACGCATACAGCTAAGACAGCAATGGGACTTATCAGAGGCAGTAAGGAAGCACGTGCAAACGCACTATCATTCTTTGATCCACGAAGCAACTCACAACAGCAGTTTGGTGGAAACTGGCAGGCCGGTGGTTTCACTGACGCACAGCAACGACAGCTGATGACGCTAACCGGAACCAGCAATCTTCATGATGCCCTGATGAAAGGAGCACCATCAGCACAGCAGAAGGTATCCATGACAAGAGCAACCGGTACTGTTGAAGGCAATAGTCAGTCAGTAGACCAGATTATGCGTGATGAACAGCGAGCTGTAATGCGTGCGAACTGGGACCGCCTCATGCAGGAACCAGACCTTGATGCGGCAACAAAGGCACAGCTATGTCGCGTCATGGGTGCCAACTATCACTTTAACCCAACAGTAAGCCTGGGTAAGACAAGTCAGGCAGAAGACGGTACCTACTATGTAGATGAAAGAGATGCAGCAGGTATGCTTAATCAGCGTCACACCTTTGCATCGGAGGAAGAAGCGACGGATTATCGCACCAGACAGCTAATCAGCACCGACCATCAGCGAGTACGCAGCATGGTATCTTCACTTGACGATTTAGGTCGCCAGGCACTTGTTGCATCATCGATGAAGTCTGGTATGGAACCAGCAGAGTATATCCGGAACCTGCAGAATGACAAACTTACAGCAGAACAGATATCAGAGCTTGAAGCTGACCTCAAGAAAGCGATGTTGATGTCCGGTGGTGTTGATAAGGTTAAGGTAGTCAAGCACAGTGATGGCACAGCATCCGTAGAGTATCGACGTGGTAATAACCTGGTAACTGCAGAGCGCTACAACAGCGAGGAAGAAGCGAATAACGCTGCAATGAAAGCAGATTACTCGCGCAGTATGTATGACATTGTAGAGAAGGAAGATCAGGCTAATCGTAAGTATGTAGCACAACATATTGATGATTGGATAATGGACGATCTCATGGCGAACCCAAACAGGTCATCCATCATGAAGTATATCGAGGCCGGCCAGGTAGACCAACTTGATCCACATGAGCAGGCACTTGCATACATATACCAGCATGCGGAAGAACTTCAGTCAGCACAGACCAAGACAGCCATAGGTGGTGCACTGACAGAAGGTGAGCGTACAGTCATGGCATACTTCTCGCAGGTAATGAACGATTACACTAACAAGGTAAGCGACTACACCAAGAAGAATTATGCAGAGAGCAAAGGTGTAACTGTTGACGATGTAGATAATGCATTGTACGGTTATCCAGCTGAGCAACAAAACGCGCTGGTGCAGGCCGAACTCGCCAAGAATCCATCGCAACCTGTTACGGTGACGTCCATGCCTAACGGTCGCATCCGAACGGCGGCACAGGAAGCTCTGGCGGAGGATTACCGTAATCATGTCACGGAAGCAGCTAATCATGTAGAAGAGCAGCATGCAAGCAGGCCAAAAGAACGTGTTGCAAGTCCGTTTAAGATAGAAGAACCGTTGGAGGATCCTATCAAGAATTGGAAACCAGGCGAGATATCTGATGATATTCCGGAATCCGTAACACCGACAGAAGCAGCGACATCAGAAGTGCAATCTACAGGTACCGAACCTGTTGTCGAAACACTGTCAACCGCAACAGGTCAAAATGAATCCTGGCGGCAGGCCATATCCGCTGGAGAACAGGCTGTGAAAGCCGACGATGCCAATACAATACGCCAGATTAATACAGAATATGAGCTTGCATGCAGACGTGTATCCTCACTGTTTGCTAAAGGACGAGGCAAGGGCGCTGACGATAGAAGTAACGAAGAACATGCTGTCACCATAGATATCATGTCAGCTATGCGTACAGGTGATTATGCTAAAGCACACCAGCTATCAGATGCAGAGATATTCAATGAGCGACAGAGTCAGGCATTACATTCATACGTCGACGCCGCAGCCGCAGCCAGTGATATGCAGAGAGCCATGGACGAGATATCAGACCAGATGGTTAATCAAATGACTCAGACGGTCAAGGCAACAGCAGATGAGCAAGGCTTTATTACATACGTGTACACAGACATAAAGGACGAGAACGGAAAGCCTAAGCGCTATTCTGTCGTTTCTGGAAATCTGAATGATGTATCTGGTCAGGTAATGCTCAGATCTCTTGATGCCGAAGGTAATCCTACAGACGAAGTCCAGCAGGTATCAATCCAACGTATCAGTCGCATAGAACCGCAAGGCAAAGCCGATGATGTAATCTACCAGAGGACTCGTGAAATACGCATGCATATCGATCAGTATTATAACGATATTGCGCGTGGCGAAGACTTTGAACCAGGCGCCAAACTTACGATGAAGTTGGGTGACTCTGCTGCTGAAGTCACTGTGGTTGGTGTCAACGAAGATGGTAGTATTAATATCCAGATGGACGATACAGGCGATGTTATGACTGTGAGCCGTGAAGAGGCCAAACAAATGCTGTCCGACGCCACAGAGGACGGTTATAACGCACAGTTAGATGCCGAGAAAGCAGAAGCGGACCAGCGCCAGGCAGAAATTGAAGCACAGCGCAGGATACAAGAAGAAGCACAGCGGCAAGCCGAAGCTGCAGCAAAAGCGCAGGAAGAAACGCAGCGTAAAGCCGCAGAAGAAGCCGCACGTCAGGCAGAACAAATGAAGAATCCTGCCAACAGACTAAAGAAGGATGCATCAGGTCATTATGACTTCGTTAATTCACAGCCAGAAGACGTAGAAGAATTTCTGAAGACATTCGGTAATGACCAGAAGGCGCAGCAGGCAGCAGAAGGAGAACTGAAGCGAGCTATAGCAGCAGAGCAGGCACTTCAGACGGCGCCTGTAGAAGAGAACGAGATAGACGGAATTGATGCACTGATGAACAATCAGGCGCAATCAGAACAGACTGCAGCTGCGAAAGCAGAGGCACACCGTCAGACAGAATTCTGGAAAGATCAGGTGGAACGCATACGTAGGCGTCGCGAAAATGCTCAGGCTCAGGCTCAGGCTCAGCGCGAAGCCGAAGAGCGTATCAAACGTGATCGTGCACGTAAGGCACGCCAGGCGAAGTACGATAAGCCGATAAATGATGCAAAGAAGAGACTTGCCGGCGATGACATGGCACTCGCTATACTGGATGACCGTGAGCCTCACACACTGGAGGAAGCAGTAGCAGAATATCTTCAAGCAGGCAGTATCGTTAAAGAGAACTACAAGGACAGATTTGGTGTTGACCAGCTCGGTGCCACAGGCGAGACTGGTCTGTCTAAAAAAGAACTCAATCCGCTTAATTACTTTTTTGGCAAGGAAGCTGACGGAGCGAGAAGTATTGCTACTGTAGCTGAACGTATATATGAAGACTGGCCGGAAGAATTACGGCAGTTAGGTGACGTGCAGGATATCCGGAACACCATTATAGATCTGTTGCAGAATTCGCGAACAGCTGATGATATCATACACAAGGTTGACAAGAACCGTATATCAGAAGCAGAGTCAGTGCACGAACAGCAGCATGCCTATGATGAGGCATTGGCAGAGCATGGCCAGCCTGGATTAGGTGAGCTAAGTAAAGATGAAATGCAGCAGATAGACCGTGAGATGAGTGAGAACAATCCCCTTGGAGGCAATGAATTGGAGGAAGCACCATTCTCTATAGGTGAAGTCAAGACAGAAGAACAAATCAAAAAGCATAATGATGAAGCAAGAAACAAAGGAGGTCTTGTTGTCGACAGCAACAGCTTGCAGATGGTCGGACAGGCCAGAGATTTGCTTGACACCGTTGGCAGACAGCTTGGACGAACAATTGTCATTGATCCAGACCTCGAAAGAATCGGTGCCAACGGAAGAGCCAGCGCAGACGGCAAAACATTGAGCATAAGCCCTAAGATAGCATCAAAAGGAGACTATGCGCTCAGATATGTGGTAGGTCACGAACTTACTCACCTAATGAAGAAAGGTGATAAGGATATTCAGGATGCCTGGAAGTCATTTGCAGCCATGGTTGAAGAGGCCATGGGTGATAGATACGCCAAGGAATTCGAACAGATACGGACACTGTACGACGAACGTTTCGACGAAATACGCCGTCAGGCAGAAGAACGGTTGAAAGATAGTAGTCTGACAACAGAAGAACGGAAGAAGTATCAGGCGCAGGCAGGTCTCAAGAATCTCAGTGATGACAATATACAGGAAGAGATTATCTGTAATTTCGTCGGTGAGAAGATATTCACAGACGAGAAATTCGTTAAGGATCTTGTCGAGAAGGTAAGTCAGAGCCATGAAGACTCAACCGGTATCGTCAAGCGCATGTACGACTTTATAAGCAAGATGCTTGACTATATCAAGAGCATCAAGCATCCAACGTTGAGCGACAGACGCGCACAGGTAGCTTTGGAGCGCGCACGTGACATATGGAAGGATATGTACGAACTGACAGCGGCAAAGCAGCGCGAGAAAACCGGTGAGAAAGGTACGACTACAGTTGAGATAGCTCAATCCGATATTAGCGACAAACGATACAACATCGTAGCCGAAGACGACAATGGGAACATCATTACAAGCGAGAACAAGCTTACTGGTGATGAGAGTTACAATCTTGCCAGTGAAGAGCAGGACAATCTGCTTATCAGAGGCAAGAGATGGTCCGCGCGTGAGTATCGCAACAATTGGGTTGACAAGCAGGTCAAGAAGGGACGTATAACAACAGAACAAGGTGAATACATCAAGAATCTGATGCAACAGAAAGCAGACCTGGCACGTCAGCAAGGAAGTATCAGTAAGGAGATGAATCTGTGGAATGATGCACAGATATCTGTCGATGAAAAAGGACGTCCTATGTTCTCTGTAGTCATACCAGACGACGAATATCCAATTAACTTCGGAATCTCACTTGTATGTAAGAGACGTCGCGCCCTGGATAAGGTTATGCGCGAACTTGCGTCATCAGGACTGATAGACCAGTTACGTGCAGATCCGCTTAATATTGTTGCTATTAATCAGATAATAAAGGAACATGGTCTTGAAATAGGCTGTGACCTATGCTATGTTGAGGCACGTCGCTTCCGCAGTATTCCTAATGCAGACAAGTTTACAGCCAGCTGGAATCAGATGGTTGAATCCCTGGATAAGGAAGGCAAGTTTGCACACGCACATCATAACTTTGGTGAGAACAAGCAACTCGAAGATGCCGACAATGCCGACACACGTCAGAAGCTTGATGAAGTAGACAACGACCAGCTTGACTTCTCAGGACTTGATAAGGTAATGGAAGAAGAGCGTCAGATGTCTATTGCTAAGGCTAAGGCAGAAGGCAAACTCCCCCCCAAGCAACCTAAGACCATACGATATAAGCAGGCTGTGTTCATGAAGCAACATCCTGAGTCACGTCGTTTACTTGACAGATCTGACTTTGTCGATGCAAAAGGATTCGAGAATGCACACAAGAAGAACCGTCCTGTACTTGCACTGTTCAATGGCACCTTTGGCGCCAGCAATCCAAAGAAGTCATTCGGCGATACACCATACAACAGTGAGATACTTGTACGTGACCGTGTCTTCAGCCGTAATAAAGCATTCAAGATGGGAGGCGTCCGCTTTCAGTCATTTGATGACTATGTAGGCAAGAACTGGTTTGACTACCTCCAGGCACATGCAGACATGTCAATACGCCAATTACCAGCGCACACCTATTCTAAGGAAGAACTGTGCGTTAAGACCTATGGTCTGACAGGTAACAAAATCAACATGTCAGGTGTACCGGACGTGAAGGAAGGGTGCCCAGCCGGACTTGATGAGGATGGCAATTACATCTTCCATGAAGGTTATGAGATAGAAGTAGACCACAACGGTCAGAAGAAGATAGTCAAGACTGACCGTCAGACATTCCCATGGGAAGAGGCACTGAAGATACGCAGCGCCCAGGGCTACCGTGACAACTGTGGAACCATTGTAGTAGGTGTCAGCGACGAACACATTTGGAAGATGCAGCACGATAAGAACGTTGATATGATTATCGGCTATCATTCTTCCTGTCTGAATCCTATCGTAGCTCATGATATGGGTGGTGTAGGTAAATTCACTGACTATACCGATATCCAGAACGAGCGTTATGGCGACAGCTATGGTGACAATGCCGGTAAGAGCCTGACAAAGGCTATGAAGGCAAAGGTACCTAACATTAATCTTCTCATGGCACCAAAGGATGCAGGTGGCCAGGCTATGGGTGCACGTGAGGCTGTAGAGTATTACATAAGATGGTGTGAGGACCATGACATCATACCTAAGTTTGACAAGTTCTGTTGCAAGCGTGAGAACGATGCTTTCGATGGAGCAGAACAGACCTATATAGATGAGAATGGCAAGAAACGACGTGATATCGATGATGGCTACTATAAGCATATAGCAGACTTCAAGATCATTGCTCAGGACGAGAAAGGCAACGACTATGACGTACCACAGCATGAAGTACGTTTGGTTCTTCCTGGTAAAGACGATGCTTTCGGAAGCTTCGATGAGCTGACAACACGTGGTGTCAATGAATGGCAGGAGATTCACAACGATATCGAGTCAGAGATGTACCGCGAAGATGGCAAGGGTATCATTGCTGAGATAAACGACCGTATTATCAATGGTAGTATGGTTGAGGATCTTCATAAGCTTTCAGAAGAACGCCAGGCAGCTTACAAGAAAGCACAGGAAGAGAAGGCTAAGGCTGAAGCTGTAGAAGATGATCAGGACAGCTATGCGTTTGGTGATTACAACGCAATCACTGTTAACAATGGTGACTATAGTAGAGGAGAGAACGATATAACATACTCTTTCGGCAGCATTCCGTTAGAGAATGCGCGTCAGCTAAGCCTGTTTGACGAGAACGGAGAACCGAAGTCAACCGAGCAACAGGTAGAAGACTACAAGAAGCTGAAGGAGTCACGTGCATACGAGCAGTTAAGCCTGTTCGACAAGGACGGTAATCCATCCGCAGACGTAACCAAACCAGCTGAGGCAACAGATGCCCAGGAAGAGCAGAAGACAAATCCAATCGATGATATCATTGAGAAGAACGAGGCAACTGCAAAAGCCATTGAGGCACCACAGGACGTAGCTGTTGACGTCGTTAAGGAACAAGCAAAAGCCAAGAAGACCGGTACCAAGGAAGGTGTGCAGGACTTCGGAGAGAAGTTTGGTAATGCACGTAAAGATACAGCCAGAAAAGGCTTTAAGCGAGAAGGTGACTTCCGACCAGCATGGAGGAAGCCATATCAATTCCATAATGCAGACGAAGAGACAGCTGTTAAGATGAACAAATATTCTATCAACTTCGATAAGAAGGAAGAAAATACAGAATTTGATGCATCAAAGCCATTCGTAGCATACACGGAAGAGATTGTTAAACATTCAGGATTCAAATTCACCAGAAGGACACCAGTCACAGACGCTAACGGTAAAACTATCCTGTTCCATTCAGAAGAAGAGGCTGAGGCAGCTATACCTGTATTCGAGGCAAAACGTCAGGGCTTCACTGTTAAGCAAGATAAGGAAACACACGAATATGTTATCTGTAAGTCATCCAGCACAGGCAAGCAGGTTGAATACGAGCGCTTCCCATCCCAGGAAGAGGCAGTAATGTTCCTGTCAACTCCAGAAGGCTGTAAGTCACTTCTCAATCATAAGTCAAACAACTATGAGCTACCGCCTATCGAGAAAGTAACACGCGAAGGTATGCCGGACTACCGCAAAGGCAATGACGTCACACCAGAACAGTTTATGAGTGAATTCGGTTTTCGCGGTGGTGAATTCGGTAACTGGGTAAAGGACGATGAACGCCAAGCATTCCTTAATGTTGCGTATGATTCATTCCGCGACCTTGCAAACGTATTGAATGTTTCTCCAAAGGCTCTGTCATTAGGCGGTAAGTTAGGCATTGCATTCGGTTCACGTGGTGGTACCGGTTCAACCAAAGGTGCTTTGGCACACTATGAGCCAGACCGCGTAGTCATCAATATGACAAAGCTCAAAGGTGCAGGATCACTTGCACATGAGTGGGCACATGCACTTGATAATTACTTCGGACTCCAGGATGCACAGATTAACCGTACTCCTGGTGATGATCAGGCATCAAACTACTATCTGACAGAGGACAGATCATGGAAAAGGGGTACACGTCGAGAAGTACGCGATATCTTCAAGGCTATCGTGAAGGCCATGAAGGAGAAGACCGTTACACGTGCAGTAGACGCCAGTGATGGTGATGAAGTCATGGGCAAGCTCATGAAGTTCTATGAGGAAGACGTCAAGAGCACACGTAATGAGTTTGCGCGTGGTTTGCGCACACGCAAATACAATCGTAAGACACGCCAGTATGACGAGATTCTTCACAAGCCCACAGAAGAAGACCTGAAGAAATACGACGAGCTGACAAAGCAACTCGCTACAGCTGATGACTTCCATTATCAATGGAATCCTACCAAGCAGGCATGGAGGGGCACCGGTTCAACAGCAGAACAACTGTACGAGCTTACCCAAGATGTAGTTAAGGGCAGTGGAAGATTTGCACCGCTTAATAACATCATGTTCTATGTTGACAAGATTAACCGCCAGCGAGCAAAGATGAGAGCAGCTGCAGCCAATGCAGAAGAAACAGTCAGTGTTAAGACAGACATGTTACGCTGCTCTGAATTCTATGACCGCGACCGAGTTAAGCCATATTGGTCTACAGATATGGAAATGTTTGCAAGAGCATTCGAGACATATGTGAATAACAAGATATCTGCAGAAGGCAAGTCAAGTGATTATCTGTGTTATGACAAGCACACTGTCAGCAGCATACTCTATAAGAAGTCACCATATCCCGGTGGAGAGGAATACGAGTCACTCGAAAAGCTTTTCGACAGCCTTTTCAACACCATCCAGGAGCGTACCAACGAGGAAGGCAACGTGGAGATGTATTCTTTCGGAGACATTCCAGAAGCAACCCATGATGACGTAAAGGCACAAGACCAGGAGTATGCAGATGCTGTTGAGTCAGGTGACACAGAGAAAGCCAAGGCAATGCTTCAGAAGAAAGCCGACAATCTGAAGGCGCAAGTATTCGCGGCAACCGACGTACCAGGTTACAGTGTATCCAAGGATTACAGACCGAAGAAGACGATAAAGGTATACAAAACCTTTACCGTAGATCCGAATGGACGTCCAACTGCGCTGTTTGTGGCTAACGGCGATGCCATACCTACAGGCGTCTGGTTGAAGGCTAAGGATGCACCACACTTCACCAATCAGAAGAATGGACGCCAGTACGTAATATCCACCAAGAACAAGAATACACAAGGTGGAGCAACCGGCGTACCGGTATCGCTTGCAGATATCAGCTCTGAAGACATAAAGAACTTGATGGAGCAGGGAGCGATAGCACCGGACGCAAAAGGGAATCTGCCAAAAACAATCACAGCATTGGCATATCGTCCAGGCTGGCATGCTGGCGACCTGCCATTCTTTCCACAGGGAGGTATGCAGATAGAAGGCAGTAACTATCCAAACGTCCACAGATACAACCAGGTAGTGTTCGAATGTGAGTTATCAGTAGACCAAGACTACAGTAAACATCACACTAACGATGCCGGCCAGGTAATATATGAAGACCGTCAGGAGATGCCAACGAGAGGCAGTTACAAGTTCGCAACAAATCCTATGGCGAAAGCAGATGATATTGGCTCCTGGTATATCGGCGGTGAGCTCAAGATTAATAGAGCGCTGACCGAGAAGGAATGTAATGACATACTCAAGGAATCTGGACGTGCACCTCAAGAATGGCAGCAGTATCAGGACGATGATGCACGTAAGGCAGACATGTCGGAAGCAAGAGCACAGGCGAAAAAAGACCTGAAGTCGATGACAGAAGATCAGAAGCGCGCGGAATGGGACCGGCAGTGTGAACAGAAGTATGAAGAAAAGGTTGAAGCACTTGCCGGTAAGGACAAGTCTAAGCTCATCAAGTCATATGTGCATGCATATAAGGGCATTTTGTCGCCTGAAGAAGCTAAGGCTGCAGCCAAGGAGATGACAGCAGACGAGATACGTAATGAGCTTGACAGTATCTATGCCGACGACCGCGATGCACAGAAGGAAGACTTCAGCGTCAAGGCAGCCGACAAGGCTTATATTGATGCCGCGGTCAAGGCAGCTGCATACAAGTATGAACATACAACTGGAGCACTGGATCTTGATAAACTCAATTATAATCCAGAAGAGACAGACGGAGGAAAGAAAATACTTGACATTACTTACGACAATGACGGTAACCTCATTCCTTTGTCTGAGAGATTCCAGGCGGATGTACACGACGAACGTTATAGTTTCGGTGATGTATCGGAACCGACTGCAGAGCAGAAAGCAATGCAAGCAGAGACAGACGCTGCACTTGCACGCAAGCGTAACCGCATACGCCCAGGTGATACCATGTCTGATATTGTTCGGAAAATGGAAGCACAGCGTGACGCTGACGACGAACAGAGACTGGCAGAGATACGGCGTCAGAACCAGGTACAGAAAGGCGACACCATGGCTGACATTATCCGTAAGCAGAATGCTATCAAGGAGGCAGAACAGGACAGTTATTCGATGAGCAGAATGGAACGTGCGCATGCTGCATATGAGCGCGAGAAAGCAAGACGTCAGAAGGAGATAGATGACAAACAGAAGGCATTGCGCCAGAAGCTTGTTGACCAGTTGACGTACCTAATTAACGACAAGCATCTGACTGTCATCAACCGAACGGACATCAACCGTATGCTCAAGAATATCCAAAATGCAGATGAAAAGAACATATCACAGATGTTGGCACAAGGTAGGACACTGGTGCACCATCTCACCGACAAGAGTCAGCAGAAGGAGATAGAAAGACTGCTTAAGTTGAAGACTCAGGACGTTAACGGCAAGAACATGTCTGTAGCCAAGAATGTCAGTGATTCTGTACGTCGTATCATGGAGATGATCCAAGGCAGAGTCGTCGACCTCAAAGCAACCGGATATGACGAAGACATGACGCAGCTTAGACGTCAGAACATCTTTATCAACGCTGAGAATAAGCGTCTGGAACGTCTGTTGGAACACTCGATTAATAATGTCAAGACATCTACAGACGAACAATTCAAGGCAGACGAAGCTCAGCGTCAGTTAGAGATTCGGCAGAAAATTACTGACAATAAAGCCAAGTACGAAGAGAACCTACAGTCACTCAGAGACCTGACAGCTAAGCGTGATGAGGCCAGAGCACAACAGGCTACAGAAGGAGAGGAAGATGTTAACGCTGCAATCGACGAACTTATGCATAAGATGGATGATGCAGTCACCGGCAATGGAACCTGGACTACCAGTGATTCGGAAAAGCTTACCGGGCTTCAGATACTCCAGATGAAGCAGCAGGCAGATTCACAGCGCAAGGACATAAACAAGCTTAACCGTCAACTCGAAGATCTCGAAGACTCACTCGCAGGTTATGAACGTGCAGCGAAGAGACCTCAGCGTTATGTTCCTGTTCAGCGTATGGAGCAGTTACGTCAGCAGATAGCATCAATGAAAAATGCTATTGCAATGGCTAACGACAACCTTATTAGCTCCAACGACAACCTTATCCAGATACTCAGCGATTTGATTGCCGACGGTAAAGATTCGTTATATAATAAGGTAGAAGCGGAGAAGAGCAGAAAGTACAACCTCCTACATGGTATGCTTGACGATATTCAAGGGCGGAAGACGATTCCTGTCGCCAAGGAGGATCGTATGAAGACACACAGAGAAGGTAAGATAAAGAAGTTCTTCTCTGCACAGCTGCACAGCTTCGAATATCTTGCCAAGCGAATCAACGAGAATACTGTTGGTGAAGACGGATGGTTCTACAACTATTTCGTTAAAGGCAAGTCTGGTGTCCTGCAAGCAGAGAACGATTTCCAGGAAGGCATGCGTGACGCTGTCAATAATCTTGATGCCAAAGCCAAGGAGATATACGGCAAGTCTTTCAATGATGCTGCTAATGCCAATGGTAAGATAGACTATCATCCAGGAGTATACATATATAGCGACAGAGCCGGTATGCCTGTAGAGGAAGAAGTACCACTGTCGAAGGCGCAGGCGATGTATTTGTATATGGTATGGAAGATGCCAGACGGCAGAATGAAACTTCAGCTTCAAGGCTTCACAGACAGGAGTATGGAGCAGGTACGAGAGTATATAGGCGACGACAACATAGCGTATGCAGACTGGTTACAGGATACATTCCTGGCAGACCAGCGAGCGAAGTACAATGACAGATATGTGGAGATGTATAACACATCAATGGCTAACATTGACAACTATGTGCCGCTGAAGATTGATTCAGACGATGTGCGCAGAGAAACAGACATTAGTGAAGAATCCGGTCGCCGCAAGACACTTGAAGAACGTGCAGGAAGTCTTATTAACCGCACAGTCAACACTCATAGAGTAGACTGGACTCATGGAGCATTTGACGTTATAGCAGAGCACGTCAAACAGATGGAGGAATGGAATGCGTTTGCCAGAGTAAGGAAGGATCTCGATTATGTATTGAGTAATACATATGTCAGGAACCAGCTCGATGCCAACAGCGCAGGCCGTTACAACCAGCTGTATGACGCCAGCGCTATAGCAGCTCATGCATACACACCAGCTGAAGCTAAGTACATGGACGAGGTGGTTGGCTGGCTAACCAAAGGTTTGGTCGGTGGTAATATCGCCTACCGTTATACTACCGCGATGAAGCAGATGCTGTCGGTACCAGCCTTCTACGGTTACTCACATGATCCAAGATATCTGCTTGCATTGACCAAGAATATAGGTATACAATATGGTCGCAATATACCAGCAGTCCTATCCAATATGATAACCATGGGATTCTCAGGCAAGGCAAACTTCAAATCTGCAGACAAAGGCAAGCAGAAACAGATGCTGAGTGATAATATTGTCTGGTGTATGAATAACGTGCCGAGTTTCCGCAACCGAGTTTTGAAAGGAACCGCAGGCATGGAATTCCTGGATGACGAGCTAAAAGGAACCGCAGGTAAACTGGTCGACAAATATTTGGATTACGGCATGGCTACCAACCAGATGATTGATGCTGTCACCTGTTCAATCGGTATCAAGTCAATATACGACTATAAGTATGGTAAGGCAGAGAAGGCTATTAATGCAGACAAGACTCTGACAGCAGACCAGAAATTAACCGCGCTCGAAGAAGCCAAGCGTGAAGCAATCAACGATGCTGACATATATTACAATGCCACACAGCAGAGTAACCATGCAGCCTTCATGGCACCTATGCAACTGTCCAGGTCAATGATAGACAGAGCACTATCAGTATATCAGAATGCATCAATAGGCTACGCGCGTAAGGCTGTGTCTGCCGCTGAGAATCTTTGGAAGATGAAGGACTGGAATCGTCTGAAAGGACAGTATGCAACAAGATATATGAATGAGAATCCGGACATGACACCAGCTGAGGCGAACAAGTTGGCTGGTCAATATCTGAAGCAGCAGGCTCTACACAATTCGATTGGTGCGGCGCTGTATGGTTATCTGCTTAACTGGCTCTGGGATTGGGGCGGCCGTGGTTTGTTAGGTCTATTCCAAGGTGACCAGGATGAGAAAGACAAGCGCGTTGCAGGTGAAGATGATAATTCTACACTTGACATGACACGCCTTGCAGGAGAAATTGCAGAGCAAGCGAGCTATCCTGCACGTGGTCTTACCGGCATGAATATAATGTCATCACTGCTTAACGGCAATCTGTCACATCCGTTGTTATTCTATACCGAAGCCAATGATTTGGAAGACCAGGCGAAGAAACTGTGGAAAGATGACGACTATGCCGGTATTGCAAGCGCAGCATTCTTTAAGGGACTTCGCATAGCAGGTTTTGACATCAAGGTCTGGCACAATATTGTTGAAGGAGCCTACGGTTTAGCTAAGGACGCATGCACGGCCAACCGCGACCATGACGCCATGCTGAATCTTATGTTTGCTCTGAATACCCCGAACAGTAATCGCAAGCAAGTAGCGGAAGAGATATACAAGGGCGAGGATCGTGATACCTATGTGCGTAATATCCTCACAGCAGGCAAGTATACAAGTAATGAGTATGTAGCATTGCTGCCGGGCATGAAGATGCTCCAGGAGAAGAATATGCTCGACATATACAAGGAATTTGAGCTCAACAAACTGCTGGATGATCCAACAGTTAAACTCAAGTCTGCTCAAAAAGCGCAACTCGACCACTACAGAACCATTGAGGAATGTCAGAAGGCATATGACCAGGAGCAGGACACAGATATGAAGGCTGCACTTGGCAAGAAACTGATCAAGCTCATGAAGCAGGAAGAAAAAGAAAACAGAGGTTACAATGCAGAAGAGCTCATTAAAAAAGCAAGAGCAAGTCTGGTTGTCAAAGAGAACAAGAACAAGACATACATTAGTCACTGTCAATCAGACGACGTCATTGAGGATGAGATGCTCAACGATGCCATCAAGGAGAGAAAACCGGTGTATGACGCGATTGAAGAATTTCAATCTGAAGATCCTGCATCTATACCTGATTACATCAATGCTAACAAGAAGGAACTGGCAGAGTACGACCAGCTGAAGGATATGCGTAACAGCATCAATGAGATGAAGCGTGCCATGGAAAAGGTACAGAATGACGCCGGCAAAGAAGCACTGATGCAGAATATCAGGAAACTGCGAAAGCAAGCTCTCAAACTTGTGGAATCAAGATATAAAAAAAAGTAAGTGTAGTTTTTAATCAGAATAAAAGCAGGTTTGGACCGTGAGGTTCGAACCTGCTTCTTTTGGTGAAAAAGCCTGCACATTATGCGGCGCAGGCAAATAACTAAATTACATGCTTATCTTGCCTCTGTGTTTTGCAGTTTGTTTTGCAAACTTGACATATTCGTCGAAATTGCTATCCATCTGTTGCTGTTCGGTTGGTTCTGCTGTTTTTGACTTGGCCCCGTATAACTTCTGCGCGACATCATCAATCGCCCACTTCCAGTCTGAATTAAGTTTAACGATATTGCCACCGGCGACGACGATACAGTCATATTCTTCTTCAGAAGCTGCAGGCGCCTCCTTAATGGTATCGTAAGGGACATTGTTTTCATCGAGGCATTTCTCTGCATCTACTTTGGCAATATCCCGGAGGCAGATGGCTATATTAATACCTTTTTTGTGTAGTGTGGTCAAGGCTTCTTTAGCGTTGACGACGAGAGATGTGTTGCCATCGTCATCTTTAGTAAGTACAGCTGACTGCCATAATTTAATTTTCTTTTCCATAATATCTAAAATTTTATATGCAAAAATAGTTAGAAACATAGCATACCGTCCTAATAAATGCGCATTTATTCAGCGCGAGTATATATATATAATGTATTTTTGCCTAAAATATATTAGAATGTACAATCCACATACAGATATATATAGCGACGACACCAGGACAGAAGAAATGGGCATCGACACGTTGAAAAGTCTAACCCATGTGAGATTCCAGGCAACATCGAGGACGCGCTCATTGGTAAGAGCTGCGCAGTCATATTATGATAATATGCGAGACCTCCATGCTGCCTGGCATGACGCCAATGATTTCGTCATGGGCAGACAGCTCAATGACGAATTTATCTACAACGGCCATCGAATGACAACCAGTCAGTACCTGCAGATGAAGGGCCTGCCGGCATTGCAGAACGACTTTATCAGTGACAAGATGCTGACACTCATCGGCCTGGTACGGCAGCAGAATACGACCAGCATATTCAAGGCTGTGGACGAGCGTGGTCAAGATATTGTCGGTCTCATCAATGAGATGGCGCGGCAGAATAACAATAACAACCACCGAGCAGATATTGATGCGCTGAACTTCCGTAACTTCTGCACATACGGTTTCCCTGTGTATAAGACTGTGTGGGATTACCGGGAAGGGAGAGAGGATGTATGGACCGATATTGTAGACATCTATAAGATAGCCGTACCACCATTTTCGAAGTACGATTTGAGCGATGTGGAGTTTATTGCTGAGGCGCACGACATATCCTGGGGTAAAATGCTAAAGGCATTTGCCAAAACAGATGCAGAAGAAGAAGAATTAAGACGGATATACCAGCCTCTCCAGAATATAGGCAGAGATACCGGATACCGTGGTACCGGGATGAACCAAACGCGAGAGCACGATGACTTCCTGCACAGTTCCACCGTAGGCAGATATCGCGTGATTGAGGTATACACGCTGGAACGCCGAAAAGCTCTGTTTGTTCATGACCATCTGACAGGAGACTGCGGATATCAACCGGTGAGCAATAAGGCTATGCTGCATCAGATTAATGTGGATCGTTGGCAGCAGAATATTGTCAAGGATGAAAATGGTGAACCTCTCCTGGACGAAGGAGGAAGGAGGCAGTATTATATAGATCCAGAAGAATGGAAACAGAATAATATCATTGACTTCGAGCCTGATATTGAAGAAGTGTGGTATGTGCGATTCCTAACACCTGACGGTCATCTGCTGAGCGAGAGCATAAGCCCATACAAGGTCCTTCGGAACGACTATTACTATTATTACCATCCATACACGTTTCTGGCTTACCCATGTCAAGAAGGAGAGATAAGGAGTATGGTGATGAGCCTGGAAGACCGGCAGCGAGCAGCCAACCACTATATGGTTATGCTTGACTTTATTATCCACAATGAAGCGAAAGGTGCTCTTGCAATAGACCTGGAGTCAATCAGCGATGAACAGTCGTGGGAAGAGCAAGTAGACCAGTATGCCAAGATAGACGGTGTGCTGCTGTATACCAGCAAGAAAGGTGGCGCCTTGCCTCAGTCGCTTAAGAGCCAGTCGAATCCAGCTACTATAGACTGGATGGTAAAATACTGTGATAATCAGATAACGCAGCAGTCAGGAGTGCAGCAGTCATTGCAAGGTGCTCATATCAGTAACACATCAGGTGTGCAATACAGGATGGAGCGTCAGTCAGCAGCGACGACTGTCAGCGATTACATTGAATCCTACAACCAGTTCAAGCTACGTACAGCGCAGAAACAGTTGTGGACCATGCAATGCTACTATGACGACAACAGGTGTGCGCAGATTACCGGCGATGAATACATGACTTACTATAACAGGAACACGATGAGCGACGTTGACTTAGGTGTCGCTATTGACCTGGATTCTAATAGCAGTATTATTCGCGATAAGATTGACGACCTTCTGTATAATTTGATGCGAGACAATTGGATTGATCCAGAGGAGATGCTTGATGCAGGAAGCTTCATTGGATCAGAACGAATCAAAAGGCTCCTTAAAAGGAAGAAAAAAAACCAACAGTTGCAAATGAACCCACAAATGCAGTCGGTACCGGCACCGGCACCGGCGACTAACGGCGCTCAAAGTGTAACGCAAACAGCTGACCACCTCAAGGACGAACAGGACGGCGCAGGAGCCATCTCGTAATTGCGTATTTTATCAACGTATTTAAAAGATATAATATATTTTTGCGGAAAATAATAACAAAATGGCAGAACAAAAAGAAAATATGACGCAGCAGCAACCAGCGTCACAGCAGACTGCTCCAAGTGCGCGCGATAATTTTTTGTCGTCTTGGAGTAAGAGATATGAAGGCATGGACACCAGCAACGACGATGCTGTTTATGGTCAAATAGGTAAGGATTATGAAGAGCTCGATCGTCTGCGTAGCGATCGTGACAATTTTAATGAGCTCATGAACGACGATGACGGTGTCAATGCAGAAATCATGAACGGCATGATTACAGGTAAGAATGCTGACGGTACTAAGTTCAGCCTTATCCGATACCTGATTGGAGATCATCCGGATCTTGCCAAGGCAGCATTGGACGGTGATGACGAATCACTTGAGCAGTTGATTGAAGCACGCAACCAGGAGATTCGAGATGCAGCCGAGAAGAAGAACCAAGATGCCACAGACGCAGAAGAACTTACCGCTAAGACACAGGCAGAGGATGATGCACTTGACCTGGCTATTGCAGATGCCAAATACGACCAGAAACAGGTCCAGGAACTTATTGATTGGATATACAATCCAGAGTCAGGTCTTTTGGTGCGCGCAATGAGCCATGATTTAACCAAGGACGATTTTGCAAAACTCATCCGAATAGTCGATTACGAAGGTGATATCGCTAAGGCAGATGAAGCCGGATACAAGCGTGGTCGTAGTGAGAGAATTGCCATGAACCGGCAGATGCGGTCAGACGAGAATCGACCAACCAACTTAGGTGGTGGTGCTGGACGTGGTAACGGTCGCAAACCAGACCGAACCCTGTCTGCTCTCGACCGAATGGGACGTGTTTAGATACAGAAATTGTTAAATAATTAAACAAAATCAGATGAAAAAGTTTTACAGCTTTATTTGTTTCATAGCGACAACAATAGCTATGATTCTCAGCGGCTCAGGCTATGCCATGGCTGCTTACACTGATGGCACTGGTGATCCAGCCGTAACAGATCGTGTAGGACCACTTGACGGTCCTGGTACCGGTACAGAAGGTGCAATGACAGAGACGCAGATGCGTGAACAGATGGAAGGTGACACCGATAATCTTGAGTGGTACCTTAACCAGGTAGATAAGCGTATCGTAGAGATGAAGTTCGAGTCATGTCCTATTGACCAGATACTACGTGCAGAGCACAAGGTCAATAAGTCGGACTCAATCCGCATAGAGTACTATGCAATCGGTCAACGTCCAATTACAACTACTGTGGCAGCTGACCATAGTATTCCTGCGACAACTACCGGCAAGGCGACAACGCTCTATGTGACAAATCCTGGTGTTGTAGACGTTATGGACACCATCCTTTTTCCAGATATCATGGGCTATGAGGAAGACGGCACACGATCAACATTGCGTCCGTTGATGTGTCGCGTAGTCGGCGTTGACTCTTCGGACAATCTCCTTGTAATCGGCATAAATGGAGCGAAGAATGCATCAGGTAACAACCATTGGGACCTGCCTGCTATTGCCGCTGGATCTACAATATTACGCCTCGGTCGTGCGGCAGGCGAGAAGGATGTAGAGACCGGTTCTTATTATGAGCTCCCAGAGCGCAGCTTGCAGTACTGCCAGCGATACATCATGCAGTGCGAGCAGTCTATCATCGAACGCATGTCTGCTAAGCGACTTGACTGGACATTTACGCGTCAGGAACGTGCTGCCATGGACGATATGCGTGGTGGTATGGAGCGCAGTGGACTCTTCGGCCAGAAGGGCTTAACACGTTACCAGAAATCAGGCAACATATACACCACTGACGGCATCTTTTGGGCTGCAGGTAAGGATATTGAACTCGGACACTGGGCGCCAAAGCTCGACGAGGCTGGCAAGCAGATAACGGGAACAGTAGAGGAATCCGGCAAGCAGGTAGTCAAGAACGTATACGAATATGTTATTGACGAGAAGGAGCTCCATGCATTTATTGCAGCAGTAATCAAGGACGCTGGTAATGCGAGCCGCACGAAGATTCTGTTCGTGGACAACCTTATCTATCAGGCACTCGCCAACCTCAAGTCTAAGCGCCGCTTTATCACTCAGAGTGAAAATGATTACCGCAACTGGAAGCTTGACTTCGAATCAGTCACGGCGATGGGTACCAAGATTCTTATTTATCGTCACGATTCATTTAACTACATGTCAATGTCAGGACGCGCATTCCTCCTTGATCATCGTTACCTCGAAAAATGGGTATTCGGAGATTGGACACGCACAGACTATGATCTGAAGGAGCTTTTCGTACGAAACTCCAATGCAGTAGTAATGGAAGAATTCTCTTGCTGGACTCTCTATTATCCTAATGCTCATGCTCGTGTAAGCCGTCCTGAGTTTGACGCGACTCTTGGTGTTACTGATGAGCTTGAGGTAGCATAACAGCGGCATAAATCTAAATATGTTTGGTGAGGGAAGGGGCTGTTCCCTTCTCTCACTTTTTTATTACTACATATATGTATAAATTTATATCACCACGTCAGTTAATCTTCAAGGTCACCAAATCAGGAGGCACACAAGCAATCGTATATTTCTCTGAGCGAGCAGCGAATGGTACCAGTACTTTTCTAACACAAGATGAGGAAATAGCACAGGCCATTATGCGTCACAGCTTTTTCGGGAAAGGTGTTATCAGTTTGGCTGATACAGAAGCAAAAGAGCGACAGACGACAGACGCGACAGAATCTAACGACTACGCAGGCGCCAGCCAGGAACATGAGACTGATGAGATGCCAGCAGAGGCGACAGATTCTGAAAAGCAGGTAACAGAGGAAGTTCAACGACTGACATTTCCGAACATTACCATAGCCAAGGACTACCTACATCGTACATATGGAATCAAGAAGGAAGAGATACGATCACTTCCTAAAGTACTGGCATACGCCCAGAGCAAAGGTATAACAATTGAAATTGGTGACTAATGACATACAGTATTGATTCACTGATAGGTAAGGTGCGCACAGCTATTGACGAAGTTGCCTATGATGCCTCAGAAGATTTTTCAACAGATCTGAATGCTGAGATACGCCAGGCTATTATCATAGTAGCACAGCGAATGAAGCGCCAGCTTGATAGGCAATTCCTGGAACCGATAGCAGCAACAGGCGTCACCGTATCAGGAACCGATACCGATGCTGTTGGCACCGTCACCCTACCTGATGACTATGGCGACATCATAGAACTACAGCTTGAAGGTTGGTTGCAACCAGTAGTAGAGCTGATAGAGCCAGGTACCAAGGAAGCCAAGCAACAGATACATCCATGGACACAAGGCACACCAGAGAAGCCAAGGGCCATGATGACTGTAGGCACAGAAGGCGCCAACGTCATCAAATACTTCAGAGCACCAAAGGCAGAAGGCAAGTACGTCCACAAGCTTGACCACTTCCACTACCTACCTGTTATAGATGAAAGCACAGAGGAACTACCTATTGTCGACAACATGTACGACGTACTGATATATCAGAGCGCAGCACTCTTACTTGCAGGCAAGGGAGAGACGCAATTAGCAGAGCAGATGGCAAGTCTTGGCAAGATAGGTGATGATACACCTTCAGCCCAGGCACCGGCCGTATAACATAGAAAATAAACAAAATCAAATAATATGCAATTGAGATTCTATAAAGGTGACTATGATGATATCCTGGCGGTAGCTGAGGCATATCCATCAGGTGGTAAGCCAGGCGACTTCGTCACCATACACGACCAGGTGCTATTTTGGCATCCTGAAAGAGGCTCATGGATAGCAGAACAACATGGTATTGGTAGCAACGCTGCAATCCTGTTCACGCTGTTGGAGATGCGCAATCATCTTAATACTATTGACGATGAGATAGCTAAGCTATGGAGCCACCTCAGTCCTACACCAGTAGTAACCGAGACCTACTGGTACGGATGGAATGCAGACCCAGCAGAGCTGATGCAGAACCTTACCTTTGAGGGTATCAAGGCATACAAGAAAGGCAGCGGTGCATCAAGTCAGACGGTCAACAAGGACTTTGAGAATGCCATGGGCGAATGCGTATGGGCAATGTATCCATCGACCAAGACACTTGACATGGTAGTCAAGCAGAACGGCTACGAGGCATCAGTGTCGTGGTATCCGCTTGGTACGGTAGAGAGCAACGGAGTGACATACGATGTCAAGGCATTTGACTTTGCTGGCAGTGGAACAATATCAAGTATTAGCATATCATAACAATGAGTACAGCAGACACCATATATCAATTCAGCGGACTGATTGACTCTCGCAATGCATGTCATATTGAGAGAGACGAGCAGACAAGGAAGCCTGTGTCTGTGGATTACTATCCGAACATTGATATGCTCTACGGAGTATACAAGAGCAAGGAAGAAGCCTTTGAAGCACTGTCAGCCACCAACAAGCAAGGTGTTAACGCATTGGTCAAGGGCAAGACCGTTGGCATTGAGCAGAATGGCAAGATAGTGGAGTACTGGTTTGAGTCGCAGGCATCGAGCATAGATGATTTGGTAGTAAAGGGCAGACCAGAGGTAGAGATAGACCTTAGCCTTGATGCCGATACCTTGTGGCGAAAGATATACAACTCACCGAAGAATGCATTGTATACCGTCAAGACCACAGAAGGTTACTACCATACTGCAAGCATCAGTACAGACGGAGATGACTACCTTATATCCTACGAACTTAAGGATACTGATGTGCAGATAAGGCTGACACACACCAGTATGGACATGAAGTATGTAGAATATTACGATACAGTATAATCATTTAATATATATATTATTATTATGGAGAAAAGACAGAGATATCCAAAGACCGTCGGCACGGCAATCAAAGTCACGGATCCTACCAACACCACAACGGAAGGCACTGACTTTGAGAACCTGAACACGACACTGAAGAACCTCAGTGACGGCATGCTGACTGATGCGCAGAAGAACTATCTTGATGCTCAGATACAGAAAGATCTTGCGAGCAAGGTAGCAATCAAATGCGAACCCAAGACAGTAGCAGGCACACTGTCATACAATGCGGATGAAACAGCAAGCAGTGCATTCTATGCTGAGTTAGAGGTCCGAGTCTACCTATACCTCAACGGTGTCAAGCAGCATCAGGTTGATGTAGGTAATATCAGCGGCTGGACGAAGAAAACAGAAAAGCTGTCAGATGATGTGACTTACACATATTATGCATGCACACTTGATTCCAGCAAGACATCAGTCAATGCGGTGTCAATATCATACACAGTCAAGCCAACAGACAGCGAGACTTATGCCGGTATCACTGCATCTACCTCAACTGATCGTCAGGCATTTTCTGTCAATTATCCTGTCTATTATGGATTGTACGGTTCCAAGACTGTTCCAAGCGGAGACAATCAGGCAGATGAGATGAATGCTATACTTACCAATACGCATTTTACGAAAGCCTACAACTCAGCATCCAAGGGTTCTATCACGAATAATACCAGCGAGTCTATGTACATATGGATGGTATGTCGTAATTCTGCGAATGCTCAGCAGGTAGGACAGCCAGCTCTTGATGACAACATAACAACAGGTGTCAGCATCAAGTCAACAGTATCAGGCAGTTCCATAGTCCTCACTGGATACAAAGTATACAAGGTTAGAAATAGCCTTGGAGCAGGAGTAACTGCGGATTTTTCAACATTCACACTTAGTTAATAGGAGGCAAGCATGAAACAAGATACAACACAAGTTAAGCAGACTGCGATGGTGATGACGTTCACGTCAGCCAATTCATCTGAATATCCTACCATCTATGCTAAGGACGAGTGGCAGATAGCATTAGCAGACAGCAAGATTGCCAAGTTGTTCGGTGACAAGGCAGGTCAGTACACTCAGGAAGAAATCAACAACAAGCTCGCAGAGGTAGCACAGGCAGGTGCGATGCCAGTGGTGCTTGCAGACTCTACAGAATCTGTCACTTCTCCTGCCGAGAACACCTTGTACCTGATATACGGTTCTTCTGACTCATCGGTACTGTTCGACAAGTACACATGGACAAGCGCAGAAGGCTGGAGCAAGGTAGGCTCCGTGAATGTTGACATGACCAACGTAGTCACCAAGTCAGAAGATTTCACGACCGATTATCTGTTGCAGGCATCTGGAACCAAGAGTGCTAAGTCTAATAACAACATAGCAGCGTCAGACGTTGAGACTATCCTCAAGGACTTCAAAGGTACTGCTAACCGTGGTAACATCACAAGTCCGGCAGCAGGCTCACTTGCCGACATGCTCAACAAGTTCCATGACAATGGCAACGAGTTAGGTGGTGGAGTGGCTACCATACCAGTAGCATCAGAGGGAACACTGGGCGGCATCAATATAGGTTACCAAAAGGACGACACCAACAAGAACTATCCAGTGCAGCTTGACGAGAACCATAAGGCATACGTCAATGTACCTTGGTCAGGCAACGAGAATCTTGCAACTGCATCGTCAGCAGGTCTGATGTCGGCAGACCAGTTCAAACAGCTCAAGTACTATCAGACAGATATCGAATGTCGCAACAATGCAGAGTTCGTAAACAAGGTTCTTGAAGCCTTCAATGCGCAGACGGATAAGACTACAGCCTTCATTGCTCCATTGAAGATTACTGCCACCAATATCTTCGGCTTCGGTCTCACAGGAGATTCCGAGCACCGACTGATGGCAACCTTCGTCCGTAACTCTACCACAGCCACTGCATTCACGGTACATTTCCAAACATCCGGTTACAACTTCTGTGTGACCTACAATGGTCTCAACAAGGAAGCACCAGAGGACAGCTCGTTTACCTTGTACTTTGAGGAATACTCCACCAAGGCAATCGAGAATCCTGTTATAACGATAATGTAGTAAATCTATAATCTATTGTGACCAATATGAATAAAGTAAAGAAACATCCGTATACGGTCGCAAGTGCAGTAAGTGTTGACTCCGCTGGTACAAGTCTGGAGTCAGCACTCATTGTTATAAATGCGGCAATAGCAGGCAAGGCAACACCCGATGACTTGGAGACGGTGAAGCACACCATAGAGGCAGAGATTGCAAGCAAGGCAGACACTGCCGACCTCATCAGCAACGAGCAGGTTACTGCTGCATCCTTGGTGGAGATGAGCGAGCGCATCAATGCCAACACCTGTAATGTCATCAAGACGGATCAAGGTGGCTACATGCTGCCATCAGCATCAGGAGCATCGGCATCGGGTGCGTTTGCCGAAGGTACTGGTACTGTAGCGAGTGGATATGACAGCCACGCAGAAGGCAGAGACACGCAAGCAGGTGGTTACAACTCGCATGCCGAAGGTGGTAGTACCATAGCCGGAGGTCAAATGTCTCACGCGGAAGGACTTAATAGCGTTGCAAGCGGAGGCTGCTCTCACGCAGAAGGTGCGGATACTAAAGCAACAGGTCTGCAAGCACACGCAGAAGGATACTTTACGCAAGCCAAAGGTGCAGACTCACACGCTGAAGGCAAAGGTGCTATAGCAAGTGGTACGGAATCTCATGCAGAAGGCAGAAACACTCAGACCACGAATGATGCAGAACATGCTCAAGGTCGTTACAATCTGAGCACTCAAGAGGTTTCCGAAGGCAGTACGGTCACCACCTACGGTACGTTGCACTCTGTCGGTATTGGCGAGAGTGATGACACTCGCAAGAATGCGGAAGAGATACTTGGAAATGGCGAGATGTATGTCCTTGGTGTTGGTGACTATGACGGTACAAATGCTGGCAGTGCTACTGATGTTGCAACCTTGCTGAGTGACATGGAGACTCACACACGAGCAGAGCAGGACTATCAGAAGAAGTTGGTGTCTGCTACAAACATCAAGACTATCAACGGAGAATCGTTGCTTGGCAGTGGTAATATTACCATATCCGGTGGTGGCGGTAACTGCTATATTACCAAGACCGACAGCGGTGGCTATATATTACCGGAGGCTACCAGCGCAGGCGCAAACGCATTTGCCGAAGGTATCTCCACTAAAGCAACAGGTCTGCAAGCACACGCAGAAGGATACAGCACTACTGCAAGTGCTCAAGGTGCGCATTCGGAAGGAGCAAAAACAACTGCATCAGGTCTGTACTCGCATGCTGAAGGCAATGGTACGAAGGCGCAAGCCTATGGTGCGCATGCAGAAGGAGATTCGACTTCAGTTACAACCTATGCGAGTAATGGACACGCTGAAGGTAAGAACACCACTGCATCGGGAGAAGCGGCACACGCTGAAGGTAGTAATTGCACGGCATCGGGACAAGCGTCACACGCTGAAGGATTCCATACCGAGGCAACCCATAGTTATGAACATGCGCAAGGATTCTACAACAAGACATCAAGTGTTACACTGCACTCAATAGGCATAGGCACATTATCTATGAAAAAGAATGCAGAAGAGACAACCACGGCAGGACTCAAGTATATCCTTGGTATAGGAGGTTACGATGGTACTAACGTGACAGACAGCAGTGTCCAAGACCTTGCGACCGTAATCAACGCAATAATAACCAAGATAGGAGGCATTGACTGATGAAGCATCTGAGGAATCTTGAATCAGAGTCAGCGTTTAACGCAGAGAAATCCGCACTGACACCACCTTGGGTATGCTATTTTCCTATCAGCACAACCGTGGCAAGAGTAGTATACAGCAACGGAAGTCAGTACGACATCGGCATCGGTGAGACACCAGTGGCAGGTACATCAGCACTATGCGGTGTTGCAATAGCAGGTGCAGCGGTGTGCGGTAGTATCTAATATCTATTATAATACATAATATATTATGAGTAAACTTAATTACGAATTCGAAGATAAAAAGACCGTCATCACGGCTGGATTTTTGAATGAGGTCGTGAGCAAGCACAACGATCATGACGAGTCCATTGATGGTCTCAAGGCAACGGTAGCAGGCAAGCAGCAGAAATTGATGGCTGGTAAAGGCATTGATATCAGTGCTGACAATGTAATATCGTCAACTGCTCAAGGCTCTGTCACTGATGTGCAGGTAGACGGAGAGAGTGTAGTGGACGAGAGTGGTGTGGCAAGCATTGACCTCAGTGGCAAGGCAGATGCGGATGCGATACCGACCAATGTCAGCGAGTTGACCAACGATAGCGGTTACGTCACATCAGATGACCTTGCATCCAAGTTGGACAAGCCATCGGCAGAGGGTACGGCAGGACAGGTGCTGACACTCGACAGCGGAGGTGTGCCGTACTGGGATGATGCGCAAGTTGGCATCCTTGACGTGCTTGTAGATGAGCAGTCAGTAGTGGACACAGAAGGCAGAGCCAGCATCACCATGCCGACCGCTGCCACCATGACAACAACTGAGGGCATCTCTGGCTCTCACACCGTGCAGAGTGACCTCACGGCTATCCATGACTCCATCAGCACCATCGTCACTCCTACGGTCATCACTGTTGACCCTGCGGAGTGTAAGATTTGCTTTTATGGTGCCGAACCTACTAGCGGAGGAAGCGCCGCATTAGCCCATTATACAATCGCATTCGCAGTCAAGCAAGGTGACGTAGTGGAGATTACCGCCAACGATGAGTATAGTACCGACGTACATTTCTCCACGAAAGAAAATTATGACTATAACGAGCCAATCGTATTCAGCACATACAAGCCATATTGCCAGATGGTGTATGTCGGCACAACGAGAAGATTCGCAGTAGACGAAGATTGTTACTGCCATGTGTATATACTCAAGGATATGTCTTGTTGTCCGTCATCAATCAAGATACACCGTGATGACGTCAATATGTATGAGAGAGTGTATTACTATGACGAGCGTGAGCAGTTCCGCTTGGATAACACAACTGTCAGAGGATATGCGGCACTCAACTCGTTTGAAGGCTATCACACTATCAATGTAGGTGAGTGCACCGAAGCTGGCTACATCAGCGTTTCTCTCGCATACAAGTGTCCGTCAGGTCGCAACTCCTACAAGTTAATCAATACCTATAGCTCCAAGATAACGGTAGGTATGCAACGTGCATCACTCGGACGCAACATCTCAGTGGACGTGCCATCGCAGTCTGCACTGGAAATATTCTACGACAGAGACAGTATCACATATCAGGTGATACCCGGTTGCAACCTCTTCCGAAGCGAGATATTGCCTAAGACATTGGACTTGACTGATGCCACTGCATTTCCAAAGATGACCAACACAAGCAACATGTTCAGCGGCTGCTCGTCCTTGCAGACTCTCACTCTCGGTGACTTATCCGCAAGCAGCAACACAAGCAACATGTTCTACGTCTGCTCGTCCTTGCAGAGTCTCACTCTCGGTGACTTCTCCGCAAGCAACAACACAAGCAACATGTTCAACGGCTGCTCCAAGTTAGAGTCATTGACCTGCACTGGCACAACATCAGCCAACTCACTCTCATTTCCACAGTCATCACTGCTGACTGTGGAAAGTCTCAAGTCACTCATCGAGCATCTGCCTACTCTTACTGATGAGCAGATAGCGGATACATCTTACGGTGTGCTGACACTGCACGCTACTGCCAAGGCGAGACTTACCGATGACTTGATTGCTGCTGCTACCAACAAGGGATGGCAGATTGCATAATACACAACCATTAACAAGCATAATTATGACTATTACCAAGACAGATACATATCAGATAGTGACTCCATCGGACGGCAAGTTACTACGATACGGCAACAGTTTCAGCGAGAGGGTATTGCTCTCTCTCGCTGCTGATGCAAGCCAGTGGTCGGAGGTTGATGCCTCTGAGCATGATGAGTATGAGGCTGAGTTGCAGGCACAGATGGTGGCTGAGCAGCAGGCTGAGATGGAGAGACAGATGCAGCAGCAGATGGAGGCTGAGGCGCAAGCGCAGCAGCAGACTGATGGTAGCACCGACACCACAACATCACCAGACACCGACAACGTCCTCTTGCAGTACGTCAACGACAAGACTGACTCCACCTACACCGACATCGGTGAGGCGGTAAAGGACTTGGTCAATACGGCTACTGCATCTGCCACCACTACGGATGAGAGCAATTAACCATTAATCATTAACTCATTAAAGAAAGGAGATATATTATGTATTATTACGTTTTCGAGACGGCAATCAAGCCAAATGGTGAGGTGTCTTTCAGCGCATCGAAGGATAACTCTACATTTGCAGCAGGTCTGAGTTACTATTATCAGCGTGCATCGGCAATGGCTGCCAATGCCACATACGCAGAGAGTCATCTGATGCTTACCGATGAGAAGTTGACCATCCTTAAGCAGGATGACATACCTACTGCGTATGTGGCAAGTGAGGCAACCGATGAGGCTAACGAGGCAACTGAGTAAGCACTATGGCTGACAATGACAAGACAGGCAAGGACAAGGTGTACCACATGATGGTGTGCCTTGTCGCAGCCGTCATCCATCCGTGGCTGGCGGTCGGTCTCGCTATAGGCAAGGAGTACGGTGATGCTCATGCCACTGGCAACCACTGGTGTTGGTGGGACTTGCTTGCTGACTCCATAGGCATTGCCATCGGTGGCACGCTGCACTATCTCATACTCCATTGGATAATACAGTGAGGCAGACAAGGCAACTGACAAGGCAAGCAAGGCAGATAACCATATAATCGCAAGGCAGATGAGGCAGATGATAACAATTACATACAGACTCGTGATGATACCGGTATGGACACTACAGATGATGTGGTATCTGTATCGGTATTGGAGTGAGCATAGCGAGGTGTAGATATGATTATTACAATAGTATACGGATATAAGGATATATAGATATGAGTTGGATTAAGAGATTAGAGGATGTGGTACTTGGCGGATGCATTATGGTGCTGCTGCTCATCATGTGGCTATTCAACGTGGACGGTGACGAGTAACATTTAATTGTGATTGAAAAAATGGGCTAAAATGGGTTGCCCAAAATAGCCCAAAATTGCAACTGATAATCAGACAGTTAGCAGTTATCCCGAAAGATTTCCCGAAAGATTTCCCGAAAGATTTCCCGAAAGATTTCAGATTAAGCAGACTCAAACCTGCTTATATCTACGGATTGGATACACCTTATTATATATAAGAAAGATGAACGACAAGCAGAAAGTATTGTGCGATATACTTGACATCGTGGTCGGTTGTTGCACGTTTGATGTCTACGGCAAACCGAGCATCACCAAAGAGGACGTGTTAGGTAAGTCACGCAAGAGCAATCTTGTGATGACAAGGTGCGTGCTATCTCACATTGTCTTGAGTGCAGGATATAGCATTGAGACATTGGCAATGCTGCTTGGTCGTACTGAGGTGGCGGTAAGGAGCATGATTAAGCAAGGACATAATCTACTGGACACCTCAAGAGCATATCGTGTTGCCTATACCCAAGCGTATACTATGTGCAGAGAAAAAGGTCTGATATAACGTCAGACGTGATTATATAACTTTATTTTATTAACTTTTAAATGGGTGTAAAGGACACCTCAAGTATTTTGTTACGGACAAGGACAGCCTTATTAACTAATAAGTAATTAATAAGCAAATTAACGGGAATTTGGGTAGCAACTGACAAGTTTGTTGGTTGCTATCTTTTTTGTGTCCAGCTTTATTGTTAGTACCTTTGCAGACGTCAGCCAATAGTGGGTGGCACAATGCAAACACAAATAATAATTATTATGGACACAACATCAACAGAGACAGTTAAAATCTGTCCGACTTGCGACAACAGCGCTATGTGGGCTGCACTCGCTAATCAGAACAACAACCAGACATCTCCTGCAGAGATGATGGCAATGCTTAACAGCAACGGAATGAATGCCTGGCAGAACTCTCCATTTGCCTACATTATGTTTATGATGCTCTTCCGTATGTTTGGCAACGGTTGGGGCATGGACGGAACGTCAGCAGGCGAGAATACTAACAGCCGTGCTATTGCCACTCTCCAGGACACAGTAGCCAACAACCATAACAACGACCTTGTTATGCAGGCATTGAGCAACAACCAGTCAGCTATCCGTGAGCTCGCACAGACCTTTAACACAGACCTTGGCAATATCCAGCAGGCATGCTGCAACATCAACGCAGCCATTGCTCAGGTAGGAGGGCAGGTTGGCTACAGTGCAGAGTCGGTTAAGAACGCTATAGCTTTGGGAGACAGCAATATCATGAGCAAGATGCAGGACTGCTGCTGCCAAGTTAAGACCGCCATCATCGACGGAAACTATCAGAACCAGCTGGCAACAGAACGTCAGACTGGTATACTTGGAAGCAAGTTAGACAACAATCATTCTGCTGATCTGCTCCAGGCATCGCAGAATCAGGCGCAGACGATGTCACGCATTGACCAGTTGGCAAACGGTATTACACAAGGATTTGCAAGTATAGGCTATGCTACCCAGGCGCAGACAAATGAGATAGTACAAGCCGGCAATGCCAACACGCAGCGTATCCTCGATGCAATGTGCAGTCAGTCAACCCAGGCGCTCAGAGATCAGCTTGCAGACAAGGACCGTCAGTTGCAGACAGCAAACATTATAAACCAGCTTAAGGCCAGTGGCTGTAGCTGTGGTGTCTAACAGCAGGAGGTAGGTATGATTACAACGAGAGTAATACCATCAGATACCGCCAGCGCCACTACACAGGCACTGCTGGTAGAAATAACAGAACCGGTCTGTCATCCATACTGCATTAACAGTAATGCGAAACCATCAGCGAGTGTTATATTTAATCAAGGCACAGTAACGACTGTGAATGGTGTTGCAGTGATACCGGTTGCGGCAACAATAACTATTGTGACGCCATCATGCAACGGTTGCGGCTGTGCTCGTACTCAGGTACTGACAGAGCGTTTAGATTTAGGTATGACAGCCACCACTGACAATGCCATTACTTTGACTCCAGGAGACAGCGTAAATATAGAACCGGCAGATATCAGATGCTGCAAGGCACGTGGAGTAAAGCTTACCACTACTTTGACCGTAGCTATAGCTTAAGTTTAAAGGTATGCACTGGTACCACAATCCGGTAACGGTGCATACCATATGACAACAGATTATACATATATGATATTCCGAGATATTAAACCAGATTACAGTCTACACCTGTTCGATAGGGATAAACTGCAGTATAGTGAAGTGAAGGTGAGCTCTGTTGGTGCACCTCGCTTTGAGAATAAGGTAGGCGCACAGCCAGCCATGGTGGTGGATATAACCGTCGACGTCGATGGGAAGCCGGTAACATATTCCTTCCCGGATCAGACAGGGAAGTACTATGCAGGTACCATGCTTGTGGCTACAGACAAGGCCGACATCATTGCAGACCTTAAGGCCCTCAGAGCGTCAAGCGAGAGAGCTATCAGAGAAGTGGAGCACCACAAAGAAACAGTGTTCAGGTGCAGTGATATCCTTACGGAGCTTGATACCGAAGAGAAGGCAAAGCAGGAGACGGAACAGCGCTTCACGAACATCGAGTCATCCATCAACAAGATGATGGACCTATTAACCAAGTTAACGAAGTAAGCTATGAACTATAAGACGATGATATCCCAGGCACGCCAGGAAGGTGTAGCCAGCGAGCAGGCAATGTGGGCCAGCATTGAGCGAATAGACGATGCACTTGAGATACTGAAGCAGGAGCACCCTGATAAGTATTGGAAGCTATTGCGAAAGACACACCAGGAGCTTTATGGCCCTCACTATGATGAGGAATTCGCTGAGTATGATGTTAGTCAGATGAACTATACAGACAAGGACGGTCGCAGTCATCATGGGGAATATTGGACGGTTGATGAGGCTGAAACTGCTGTCCGAAATCGAAACCTTCCTTCCGGTACCAACAGGTGGGACGTGTATGTAGCACTCAATGCCATGCATGCAGATCTGTGCAAGTCATTTGAAGATGATGATATTGTGGAAGCAGCTTACCTGTTCTGGTTTGCCGATGAAGATGCTCCTGAAGGTAAGATTTGGTTGTATTGTTCTAAGATGCAGAAGAGAAAACTCAGCTAAACAGCACAACTACAGCAAATGTGTTAGGCTTGTTTGCCATAGTTACACAATACTTCTTCCATAAGAAAAAATAAGCGTCAATCACGACTTTCAAGTACACAATACATGGCACCGGCAGAAGCTGGTGTCTTTTTGTTTTCCAATAGGTGACGAATTACATTGTAATAACTATGCTTTAATCTGGTAATTCTATAGCTATTGCTGGCAGATACCCTTCTTGCGGAATAGGAGAGCGAAAAGGATAAGGCCGTAGATGAGCATTATCCAGATGGCAATGTTGTGATATTGCCCGAAGCCTGTTACCCTCTGATAGTGTATGCACATGGTCATTAGCCAGGTGTAGAAGATGAACTGTCTGTGAAGCCAGCAGAAACCAAACCCATGGCTTGTGAAGAGCATGAGTATGCAGCCGTACACTGATGTTCCGAAAGTGATTTCTGCTACCGGTACTCTGACGTCAAACAGCAGGAAGACTGTATGAATTTCCATTACCAATGCTGATAATACTGGCAGGTACTTTACTATTGTTCTACACTTATCATGCCAGGCTTTTATTTCAGTTATTCTTTTGTTCATTAGTTCATTTTATTCTATTGCCAGCTGCATCAAAAAACAAATCTCTAAGATTATCGTCTAATACCATCCACTTATATTCTGGCATTGTACTTATAAAGATATCATACTTATTCTTAACATTCAGCATGTCTAAACAGATTCTACCCATTGTTTGAGCTGAAGAATAATCTTTAATAATGTATGCAGCTAAATATCCCATCATTGAATAACTGTCAGCATTGTTCATATTCTCATCATTTTTTATCTTTTCACCTATTGTAAGATAAATCATTGATGGTGATACAGTACCCTCTTTATTTAATGCGATAAGAATATTTTCAAAGAATGTACTTCTGCAATTTTGCGGAATTGATTCAACATCTTTTCGAATATCATACTTAATGACATCCTTCTTATTTTTAAGATAATCTTCAATCTTATCT
>R12__coassemble_68_pt1 | contig 40123 bp, 24 predicted proteins | sample R12__metabat2_high_PE_039 | metagenome-assembled genome bin R12 | reverse complement strand
TAGGAATTAACCTCTGTGGACTCTGTGTCTCTGTGTTATTATTAATAGATGTTCCATTAAATATCAATAGATAAAAATAAAGAAAAATAAAGGATAATCAAAATATTTCTATCTATTGATATCTATTGATATTTTATTCTTACCGTCTTCGGCCAACAAGTATATAAGATCCTTATTCATCGTGATTAAACAACTGTAAGGTGTATGACGGGTGAGAATAAATCAATAATATGGAGCGATGTCAGTCTTGAGATGAAGCATCGCTGATGATTGCCTTCGCCTCGTCGAGGTCTGCATCGCTGACAAGAATCTGTACTCCTTCAGTAGGAGGATATCCGCTCATTGTTTCGTTGGTGAGGATGCATGGTATGCCCTCGCTCTCCAGTCTGCCTTTAATGAGGTTTGCCTCAAAGGCATTGCTGCAGTCAGCAAGTATCACAGTCTTCATATTCTTTGATGGTTTTTAATTGGGTTATGAGTTAAGAGTTAAGAATTAAGAGTTAAGAATTAAGAGTTAAGAATTAAGAGTTAAGAATTAAGAGTTAAGAATTAAGAATTAAGAGTTATGATTATCATGTCTATCGCTGAAGCTCCTTAACTGCAATGGTAATCCGCACTCGTCGCTCGTCACCCTCAATTGTCAAAGTAAATTGTCAATTGTCAAATTGTGCAATTGTCAAATTAGTTCCTTGCCACCTCAATTGTCAAATTGTAAATTGTCAAATTGTCAAATTAGTCATTGTTTCTGTTGAGCCTTCTTACGCTCTTCTATGCGCTTGAACCATGCCTCGCGCTCCTTGTTGAGGTCGTAGCCGCGCTTGGAGAGGTAGTTGTTGACGCGGCCCTTGTATTTGTTGAACACCTCATGCTTCATCTTGCTCGACTCAGCATCGAGGGCAAGCTCGCGGGCCTCTATCATCCAGGCGTATATCTGCGCCTTCTCCTCATCGGTGAGCGTAGGTATCTCGTCGAGGTAAGCGTCATAGGTCACCTTGACCTTGTTGAAGGTGATGCCGTCCTTGACAGCTGTTATCTCATCTGGAGTGAGATATAGCGAGAGCTGTGCCGCGAGTGCAAAGTGCGTGCGGTAGCAGCGGCTGTCGGCCTTCATGCGTGCCGCGTCGATGGCGTGGTTCTTAGCTGTGCCGGTGAGCGAGTCCTTGGCTTGCTTGATGGTTGCGTCGCGCTCGGCATAGATGTCGTTAAGCTCGAAGTAGCGGTTTGCCACGATATTGCGCACGGCATCGTGCTTGTCGCCCGTAAGATTCAGGGCGCTGATATTCTTGTCGGCACGCTGGATGATGGTGCTGACGTAGGCGGTGTCACGCCCGGCGCTGTTGAGAAAAGACTCTCCCCTAGCCCCTCCCTGTAGGGAGGGGAACAGGAGCATGGTAATTAATAATATAATGTATCGCATAGTTTTGCATTTTAAAGTTCCTCCCCTTTGGGGAGGTTAGGTGGGGCCTTGGTGGGGCAGGACATATTCTCCCCCATGGGGGAGATGCCCGCAGGGCAGAGGGGGGCCGTAGCTTCTTATAATGTTCCTTTGGCCGCGAGTGTGTCGTAGTTGTTAGAGAGGTCACGCCAATCGACATGCGAGCGTGGGTCAATGCCGTTGATGTACTTCTCGATGTTGGTATATCCGTCGCCGTTGATATCGCCGTTGGCATCCGATGGGTCGTTAGGATTCAGTCCATACTGCTTCTCCCATGCGTCAGGCATGCCGTCGCCGTCGGTGTCAAGGCGTGGCGTGCCGTGATACTCAGGGTATCCACCCATCTGGCGTGGGTCGGTGATGAGTCCCTGCTTGTATGAGTCGAGCGATGTGCGGCGGTGCTTGAATGATCCGTCCGGTGCCATCGACTTCTCAGAGAGCTCGCTGGTGTCGCCGTAAGGGTTGTCCTTCGGTAGCTTCTTGACATAATATACCTCACCCGTGCGCACCTCGTTGATGATGCGCTGGTCGACGATGTCACGCGTAGGGATTGTTGCTCCGGCATTGTCGAGGACGAAGTTATATGCAGCCTGTGCGCCCATCACCTGCATATACGGCATCTGGAACGGCACGTCAGAGCGCATCTTCTCTGTGTAGCCGTCGGTGTTCGGCTGCTCTTCTATCTGCACGCCGCCGTCCCAGTTGTCGCGTGTGACACGCTCGTTGCCTTCCATGATATTGCCGTTGCAATATACGCGGCCGTACTTCTTCTCCTTGTTCTTTGACAGACCAGCCTCTGGCTTGATGAAGCGGTAGCCTACAGGAGAGCTGGTGGGAGTGAGCGGTCCTGGCTTGTAGTAGTTGTTTATGAAGTTGAACATCGCCTGATAGTCGCCACCGTCGCTTGAGCGGTGCACCCAGTTGAAGACGACATTGTTGACGAAGTTGAAGATGCCGTTCCAACCTACGGATGGGTTACGACCGGAGTTGTCCGCCCAGAGGTTACGCATGAAGGCGCAGTTCTCGCCGCCGAGTGTAGAGCCGAAGGCATGGTTGTAGGTGTCGAGTGCCTTTGCGGAGATGGAGTTCTGAATGGTGACGTTCACCGTGGCACGCTTCTCTGCCTTGTAGTCAGGGCCTGGCTGCCACATGTGGCGGTAGAAGGAGATATTCTCGTCGAGTCCCCACTCTGCCGAGATATGGTCGAGCATGATATTGCCGACAGGGTTTCCGCCGAAGGAGTCCTCACGGTGTGAGGCGTATGTCTCTCCGCGACGGAAGCGCATGTGGCGTATTACGACATCGTGGGTATCGACGCCGAAGGTCTGGCCTGCCACGCAGACACCGTCGCCCGGTGCTGTCTGTCCGGCGATGGTGATGTATGGTGCTTGTATGATGATAGGCGACTCAAGGCGTATGATGCCTGAGACATTGAAGACTACGATGCGTGCGCCGCCAGCCTCACAGGCTTCACGGAGCGTTCCGGGACCGGAGTCGGCGAGCGATGTCACGACATACACCTTGCCGCCACGGCCGCCGAAGGAGTACATGCCGCCGCCCTCAGCACCTGGGAAGGATGGTATCTTTGCCTGAGGGAGATCGCCGATGCGGCTAGCCCATGGCACGTATGGCCGGCCTTCGGCATGCTCTTTCATTACGATAGGCTCGGCTTTGGCCCATACCTCGGCCTGATGTTTTGCCCATGCCTGTGTCATGGAGTCGATGTGTGCGCGGCCTTTCTGATTGAGCTGCGGATACTGTGCATAGGCAGCAACGGCTGTAAAGGCGAAGGGTGCGATGAGGAGTGCTTTCTTCAGTAGATTCATGAGTATTGGGTTTTTAGTATGTAATCAATCAAAATTAATTTTATGATACGTAAAGTAATGAAGTGATAAGTAAAGAAGTTATAAGTTGTCAAGTTTATGTGCAATGGGGATGGTGCGTCAGCACTTTTCACTTCCTTACTTGATTATATAAATAATGGTGATGGTTTATTGTAGCCTTGAATGTTTTATGTCACCCCTTCGGGGTTCAGAGGGTTGGACTTCCGCAACACAGGGTTTACACCCTGTGCTAAGATATGTCACCCCTTCGGGGTTCATAGTAGCCAGTATGTCTATCATCGCCAAAAGAATTCCGTACACTTACTTAGTTTCGTAAGTATTTAATGCTCCTCCCCTTTGGGGAGGTTGGGTGGGGCTTTACTCTATAGTAAACTTGCCGACATCCTGCAGCGTGATGCGCTGACACGAGGGCGAGGAGATGTTCTTGAATGTGACATCCTCAACGGGCGACTCCGGCAGGCCTATCGCCTTGATGAAGTCTGTGCAGCTGTCAACGGTGAGGCCATCGAAGTGGATATTGCGGAAGACAGGCGTCAGCTTGGGGTTGTTGTCGGTGTTGTAGCGCTCGGCAAGCTTGCCGACGTACGTTGCCGAACCGAGCATATCCCAATAGACGGCACGGGTCTTTGGCGAGAGCATGTGGATATTCTCAAACCACATGTTCTCACCGCCACCGCCACGAGGGCGGCGTGTCTTGAAGTATATGCCGTACTTCGGCGACTCTATGGTGACGTCCTGCATATAGACGTTGCGTATCATGGCAGCGGTCTCAGAGCCTACCGTCAGACCTCCGGCACCGCGTCGGGCGGTGCAGTGGCGTATGACGACATTCTCCGTCGGGCGGGCCTTCGTCAGACCGTCCATGCCGCGGCCGGCCTTCAGCGTGAAGCAGTCGTCGCCGCAGTCGAGGGTGGTGTATTCTATGAGGGCATTGCGCGAGGAGTCGATGTCTATGCCGTCGGTGCGTGCTATGCCGGCGCTGCTGACGGTGACGCCACGGATAATGATATTCTCGCAATAGACAGGGACAATGTTCCAGAAGATGCTGCCCTCAAGAGTGACGCCCTCAAGGAGAACATTACGGGAGTTCATCGGACCGAAGAAGACGGGGAGACAGAGTACTGACGTGGCCCCCTCCCGACCTCCCCGAGGGGAGGAGATCTTCTGATTACCTTTGCCTGTTGCGACAGCCTTGGCAGAATTGTTAGCATTAGCCTTCAGCTTCGTCTCGGTGTCTTTATTGGCAAAGGGGATGTCGTTGTGAGGATGTAGTCCATCGAAGAGGCGGTCTTGCAGCGGCATATCCTGCACAGACTCTGGTATGCCCGCCATGGTGAGCTGCAGGAGCTGGCAGTCGCGGCTTGGAGCGACGAGCTTGCCTTGCCCTACGACGGCGATATTCTCTGCTCCGTCGGCATATATCATCGCGCCGGGGCCGTAGATATCTACGCCCTCGTTGCGGCAAGCTACGGCAGGTAGGTAGTCACTGACATCGCCAGAGAAGCATAGCTCTGCGTTCGCGTCAATCTGAAGGCATACGTTAGACTTCAGGGTGATACGACCTGTGAGCCATTTTGCTGGCTTCTCCTTTGTGCCACCGGTGATGACGAGCGTTCCGCCGCCTTGGCGTGACAGCCTGTCGATGGCTGCCTGTATCTTCTTTGTGCACAAGACTCCCTGCCGTGCTCCCACCTTATTTATATATAACGTGCGCGCGGGGAACACCGGTCGCTGCAGCTGTGGCATGTCAAACGGTGCGCGTATCTCTTCTATCTGCTCTGGCATGCTCTGCACGAGAGTGACCTGCGCCATGTCCGGCTGTTGCGTGCTCGGCTGCATGCTCTTGCTCTGCTGTTGTGCCATGACAGGTAGCATGACAATAGTGAGGAACAGTGTTATAAGGGTTCTTGTCTTCATAGGGTTATATTTTCTTTATATCATAGAGAGTATTACTACATCGTCATTGCCAATAAAAGAAAGGTAAACAGCAAGGAGAGTTGATGGTTCTCCCTGCCATTTACCTTTATAGTATGGTGATTACTTCACGCGCTGACCAGCGATGTTGTAGTTGCCGATGAGGATGCGGCCGTTCTCAAGCACCTTGCGAGGAGCAGCTGCAGCAGCGTCATCCTTTACCACCTGGATGCCGTCAACAGTGTTGTTGGCAACAGAGAATGTCTCTGCACCTTCTGTTGTGAAGCTGACAGCATACTTTGGCTCTGTCTCGCCGACAGCAGCGATAGTCACGGTGCCGTTCTCAGAAGACTTTACCTCCCAGCCCTTGGCAGGAGTGATGTTGCCCTTGATGCCTGTCAGAGTGTACTCAGAGCAGAGTGTGGTGAAGGTGATGGTGACAGTAGCGCCAGCTGCGCTGGTGAATGTCTCGTCGCCATTGTATGTCACGCTCTCAGCCTTGGAGATGCCTTCTGGGAGGAAGACAGTAGCAGTAGCAGAGAAGAGGTCACCCTCAGCCACTTTGCCGTCGGTGAACTGGAATCCGCCGAAGCCAATCTGCGATGAGTCCTGGAAGAGGAGGTATGTCTGTCCTGCCTTGAGGTCCATGTTGAGGTATCCCCAGAAGTTCTGGTTGCCATCGCCGAGGACATACGGATATGTATCCTCGCAAGCCTCATAGACGACGTTGCCGTCAGCATCCTTGACAGTCTCGCCTGTCTCAGGGTCGGTCTTTGCCACGCGCTTGAAGGCGTTGTCATGGAGAGTTACGAAGGCATCGTTGGTGAGCCACTTCTTTTGGTTCTTGCCCTCATTCTTTGGGTCTGCCTCGTTCTGGCCGTTGTAGTAGCCTTCGCAAGTGAACTCTACAGGTGACATGGTCTCCTTGTCGATGACGAAGGTGTTACGCTTGCCCTTGTTAGACCAAACGGCAATCTTCAGGTGGCCGTCCTTCTTTGCTGTGAACTGATAGTAGAGACCCTGCTGAGGGAGCTCCTTCTTATAGTTCTTGCCGTTGAACTCGCCTGTCTCCGGACCGTAGTAAACATAGGCAGCACGCCAGCGGCCGGTAGAGATATCGTCGGTGAAGATCTCCTCTGCTGTTGTCTCTACGACAGGGTTGCCTGTGCCTACGATATATGCGTAGTAGCGTGTCTTTGCGTCGTCAAGGTTCTGGCTCTTGTTGTTCCATGCCACATCGTTATAGCCGTTGATCCATCCAGGGAATGCAGATCCTGGCTCAACCTCAACGTCCTTAGGTGTTGTGCCACCGACAGCGATGAAGTCGATGTTGCTTGTGCTGAAGCTTACCTCCGACTTGCCGTTGGCATTGTCGATGACAGCGTTGGCCCACTCATCGCGTACGGTATAGTTCACACCGTCGTACTTCAGAGGCACATAGAGGTCGTCGAATGAACCAGTAGTAGGCTCAGCAGCAGCTGCGTCATAGGTTACCTCGACCTTCTGTATACGGAAGTGACCACTGCTGGCAGTATTGCTCAATGTTACCTCCTTAGCAGCACCTGTCCATGTCTGGGCGTCATAGTCATAAGCACCCGTGCTGACCTTAGAGTTGTCTGTCTTGGCAGCGTTAGATGTGCCGCTGTATGTGAAGACAATCTTTGTGATGTCACCACTGGCAGAGAATGTAGCGGTGTTGCCGCCATAGAGGCGCATGGCCGTACCATTAGCAAAATACTGTGGATGGGTAGAACCGCTTCCTACTGACCATGCAATAGTTAGGCCGCCACCGAAATCAACTGACTTGCCGTCAAAGTCCTGCTTGTCAGTATAGCCTTGAGCAGAGAAGTCAATTGTCACGGTCTTCGTCTCTGCGAATGCAGAGAGGCTCATTGCCGCGAGGGCAATGACAGAGAGTAAGAGTTTCTTCATGTTGTTTGATTGTTTGTTATTAATAATGAGTTATCTAATCATCTTTGCGTTAGCGAGTTATCTGCTACGAAATTTTTCGTAACGAAAATTCTCATAGCAGATAACTTGTCTATAATAGATTATTCAGCCAACGGGTCGAAGGTGCCCTGTCCGCCGTTGATGTTGTCATCCCATCCTACTGTCTGCAGCAGCTCCTTGTTGTTGTCCTGTACGGCAGAGGTGAAGCCGAGGAAGTAGTAGTGTGGCATGTAGTTGATGTAGAAGTCCTGATAGTTGGTGTTGTGGCCGTCGCCCTTGCGTACCTTGCGCACGAGACACATATCGTAGAACTGTGCGAGATTGTCGAGCTGAGATGTGAGGTCCTTGCGTAGGTCCACGACGAATGAGCTGCGGTCGTAGCCTTCGTCCTCCATGAACTTCAGCACAGGGTCAGGGTTCTTCGGGTCGAGTAGCGGGTTGTCGACGGTTGCCGACTTTGTCCATGTGGTGCCACCGAGTCCGTCATAGGCATCGTTGCATACGCGGAACTCCATGTTCTCACGGCGCTGGCCGTTGAACGGAGTGAATCCGAGATACTTGCAGGTGTTGCCGCCCCATCCGGTGAGGGCCCATGACGACTTGATAGACGCCTGGCCTTCGCCACCGTCGAAGAGCATCCATCGACGCATATCCTCGAAGCGCTTGCCCTCGAAGGCAAATTCTATCTGGCGCTCATAGAGGATGGCTGCCATACATGCGGCAGCGTCAGACGAGATATTCTGCTGCAGACCGTAGTTGTTTTCGGCGGTGTAGCCCACACGTGCACGAATCTTCTGCAGCTGCTCAACGGCCTCAGAGAGATGTCCTGTCTGGCATGCTGCCTCGGCAAGGTTGAGTAGCACCTCAGCGTAACGTATCTCCATATAGCAGTTTGACGACTGCTCGAAGCCTGTCTCCTGAGAGTATATATATCGTGGTGTGGTGTTGACGTCATAGTCGTCAGAGCGCTTGCGGACATACATGCCCTTTGCACCTGTCATGAGATTGTCAGAGCCGTAGGCGCTGCCGTGCTCACCGTAGATATCATCGCGAGCCTCAGCTGTCTCATACCATACATAGTTCCACAGCACATAGTCGCTGCCCTTGTATGGGTTGTTCAGCGTTGAGGTGTTAGGATCTCCGTTGAACGCCCATCGTACACCAGGGAATGCGAAGGTGCGATAGAAACGTGGGTCGCGGTTGAGGAATGGCTTCTCGGCATCGTATGCTATAGAGCTGTGCTCGAGTACTGTCTTGTCGTAAGAGTCGCACTCTGCCGGCATCTTACCGTCAGCCATAGGGAAGAGATCGACAATCATTGCCGATGGGTTGAGGCCAGAGCCAAGAGCGTTGCTCGGGCGTATCATGTCCTCCCATGGGTTGTTGAAGTGGTAGTCAGGAGTAGAGCCCTTGAGGATGTCGTTGTACAGAGTGACCATGATGGCCTCCTTGTTTGCCTTGCCGACCTCGGAGAACATCTTTGCCCAGTTGCTGGCATTGGTGCCCGGGTCGCCTTCGTATGCGAGTCCATAGCCACATGATGCGAGCACAGAGAGCGACGACTTGATGCAGTCGTAGGCAGCCTCCCAGCGTGACTTGTCATTGGCACGGTTGAAGAGCGGTGAGGCATACATCAGCAGGATGCGGCCCTTCAGGGCGAGTGCTGTGCCCGATGTCACACGGCCATAGTCGTCGCTTGACTCCCATCCGCCACTGGTGGTGAACGGTGCGAGCAGCTCTGCTGCCTTGTCAAGGTCTTCGCACATGAAATCGATGCACTCCTTGGTGGACGAGCGCTGCACGAAGGACTCTGCCACCGGCTCCTGCACCTCCTTGATGATAGGCACGCCGCCATACCATTTTACGAGGAGATAGTAGCACCATGCACGCCAGTAATACACCTGTCCGAGGAGCTGGTTCTTCTCTTCCTGCGAGAGCTTGCTGCCCTCGATGCCTGCGATGCAGTCGTTGATGTTACGTATGCGTCCCCATCCCATGGTCTGGATGTTGTTGGTCATAGAGAATCCGAAGTCAGGGACGGTATTCGGAGTATGCGACTGTAGCTCCGTCTCCGGGTTGACGAAAGTGCCGAATCCGGAGTACTCCTCCGTACACTTTGCCAGTCCGTCGGCACGTCCGGTGCCGGGATACTTCCAGCTGGCATCGCTGTTGACATCCGGAATACACCATTTGTATATATCGCTCACACGTCCGTTGGCACCAGAGAAGTAGTTGTATGCCTCGGTGTCGGTCTGGTCGTAGTTCTTCTTCTCCTGCAGGAATTCATCGCTGCAGGATGCTAATGTGAGGGCAGCCACGGCAAGCCCAATAATATATTTCTTGTTCATCATGATGATCTTTTAGAATGAAATGTTCACACTGGGCCTTTAGAATGAGATGTTCACACCGATAGTCCACTTTCTCAGTGTAGGATAAACTCCATAGCTGCTCATCGGGTCGATGCAGTTGTCAGGATATGGGTTGTAGAGAGAGAGGAGGTTCTGGCCGGTGACATTGAGGCGTACGCTCTGAATGCCGATAGGCTTGAGCCACTGCGATGGCAGGCGGTAAGCCAGTGTGAGTCGGTTGAGACGTATGCGTGTGCCGCTGATGCGCCAGAATGATGATGTCACGCTGTTGACGCTTGAGTAAGCGAGGTTAGGATAAGTAGCGTCTCGGTTCTCCTTAACGACGAGATTGCCCTCATTGTCATAGACGTCCTGGTAAGAGTACATATCGTCAACGTTCCAGAACGACAGCATGTTTGTCATCTCCAGACCGTCGCCCGGCTTGAGCATAGAACTGTCGATGAAGCTGTATCCGCCCCATGAAGCAGAGAGCTGTGCAGAGATGGAGAAACTCTTGTACTCGGCAGAGAGGTTGGCTGTGAAGCCGTAAGGGTTGCTGCGGTTGCTGAGCTGTACGAGGTCGAATGTCTCATCGACGGAGCCGTCCGGTCCGGTGTAGTTGCCGTCGGCATCCTTCTTTCCGCGTACATCCTTGTATATGAGCATACCTGGTCGTACCTTGTCTTTTGTCATGCCCATGTAGCGGCAGTCTTCGACAGGTGTGCCGGAGTCGTCGCTGAGCTTCTGGAAGTACTCCTCGATGTCCTGGAATGTGCGGAACATGCCGAGGCACTGCATACCCCATGTTCCCATGTCAGAGCGGTGGCCGGCGTATGTAGAGTGATACTGGGCGTCGCCGGTTGTGAACTCCTGCACGAGGAGCTTGTTGTCAGAGTAGCCGGTGTTGATGCCGATCTTGTACTTGAAGTCAGAGCCGATCTTATCCTTCCATGTGATGCCGAACTCCCATCCCCAGTTGTCGCTCTCGCCCCAGTTGAGGTTGGCTGACTGTGTACCGATGGTGGTAGGTATTGTAGAAGAGTATGCCATGAGCTTCTCACGGTCCCACTGGTAGTAATACTCGATGTTGAACATCAAGCGATTGTTGAGCACATTGAAGTCGAGGCCGAGGTTAGCCTTGTATGACTTGTCCCAGTGTGCGTTGCGGTTGACGGCAGAGATATTCTTGTTGAGCGTGATGTGTGAGCCGGCATTGATGCTGGTGCCCTCACCGAAGATGGCGCCCTTGTCCTTGTCGGTGCCGTAGTTCTGCATCCACTGCCATGCCACGGTGTTGTCACGTCCGGTGAGACCGAATGATCCGCGCACCTTCAGGTAGTCGAGCCATGATATCTTCTCGTGGAACCAGTCTTCCTCAGACACTACCCAGCCGGCACTGGCTGACGGGAAGTATCCCCAGTAGTTCTCCGGTGCGAACTTTGTTGATGCATCAGAGCGGAAGAGGAACTCGAAGAGGTACTTGTTAGAATATGCGTAGTTGACGCGTCCGATGTATGACAGCGAGCCAGACTCTGAGCGGTAAGAGTTTGTTGTAGGTACACTCTCGAATGTCACGGAGTTGAACTCGCCTGTGCCGAAGTCGTAAGGGTATGTCACCATGCCGTCAACATACTCTGACTCAGCCTCTGAGCGCTCTATAGAGAAGAGTCCTCCGATGTGGTGCTTGCCGAAGTCACGGCTGTAGTTGAGCGTGAAGTTGAGCTGGTAGTTGTCGGTGCGTGACATTGAGCGGCGGAGGTATCCGCCCTCCTGTCCGTTGCTGACGGCCTTGCCGTTGTTGACGAGGAGGAAGTTGTTCTCGAAGAGCAGATCCTGATAGGCTGCCTCATTGCCCGGTATGGCGGTGTACATGTGCTCACCGCTACCGCTGCGAAGTACCATCTTGTATAGCTCGTAAGATGAGCCACGCTCGTTGCCCTTGTCTGTGGCGATAGACTTAGAGTATGACACGCGTGCCGTCAAGCCCTTCAGTGGCTTGTATATCTCACCGAAGTCAACGTCGACGTTACCGCTGATGTTGAGGTTGGTGGTCATGGTGCGGCTGTAGTCGGCAGAGTTGTTCAGCACAGAGTAAGAGTACAGCTGGTTGGTATTTATCTGTCCGTTGCTGACACCGTAAGATGCGATAGGATATCCATCGACCTCCTCGGGGATGTAGTATGGTCGGGTGAGGAGGATGTTGTAATCCTTCTCCTTGTTGGTGCCACCGACCTTGATGAGCGGCTTGTTGTTCTTGCCGTAGTCACCGCTGACAGAGAGTCCGGCCTTCATCCACTTTGTCACCTTGGCATCGACGCCGGCACGGAAGTTCCAGCGGTCGTAGTCGAGTTTGCCGAGGTTACCGTCCTGGTTGAAGTAAGATACGCTGCCGTAGTAGTTTGCTCTCTCTGTTGCTCCGGAGATGTTTACGGCATGCTTCTGTGTCCATGCCGATGTCCAGTACTTGTCGAGGAGATTGTAGTTGAGCGACTTCATTGCCTCGAGCTCGTCAGCCTGGAAGATGTCACGGCGATGGTCGATGGTCTCTGTCGGGTCGGCAGCTGCCACGGCATTGTAGAGCAGGCCGTACTGGTAAGAATTGAGCATCTTAGGTGTAGCTACGGCATCAGCGATACCGAACTGTCCGGAGTAGCTTATCTGCGGAGCGCCCACCTTTCCCTTCTTTGTCGTCACGAGGATGACACCGTTGGCAGCACGCGCACCGTAGACGGCGGCAGCGGCATCCTTCAGCACGGAGATATTCTCGATGACCGATGGGTCGAGGTTGTTGAATGCTGTGAGTCCGAGGTTCTCTGTCGTGGTGCCGACCTTCACCTCGTTAGGGTAGATGTATCCGTCGATGACATATAGCGGTGAGCCCTCATTGCCACGGATGGTGATGCTGGCATTCTCGCCCGGACGGCTCTCACCGCCAGAGACGCTGACACCGTTGACGAGTCCGGAGAGTGTCGAGGCGAGTCCGCCGCTGGAGAGATCCTGAATTTCCTCGACAGGCACTGTAGCGACAGAACCGGTGAGGTGTGCCTTCTTCTGAGAGCCGTAGCCGACGACGACGACTTCGTTCAGTGAGGTGTCGGCAGGCTTCAGCTTCAGTGTGCCTCCGGCAGCCACCTCTTCTGTGACATAGCCGATGTATGATATCTTCACCTTGCCACCCTTAGGCACGGTGACGGTGTAGTTGCCGTCGAGGTCAGTCACCGCGCCGGAACCCTTTGAGCCTACCACGATGACCGAAGCACCGATAATAGGCTCGCCATTCTCATCAAGGACAGTACCCTTCACCTGCTGGTTCTGTGCCATGGCGATGACAGAGAAGAGGCAGCAGACGATGGCGAGCAAGCCTTTGCGTATATAATTATTATGTGTAGTCATAATTATGAGTTTCGTAGTTTATAGTTAAAGTTAAAGCCAGCGTGGGTCGCCGAGGCTGAGTGCCTTCTGTGCTGATCCAGAGTAGTGGAAGTCGCCTGCAGCAGGGTTGCTGAATCCAGGGTCTCCGAGGACCTGTGATCCGCTGGTGTCCCATGTGCCAGGGTCTTCGTCGGCACCGTTATACCAGTATGTGTTGTTCTGGAATGTCTTCTGCGCATTGTCGTTAGATCCGCTGCAGACACGTCGTGGCACCTGGTTGTTGCCGCAGTCGACGAAGATATTGTTCTTCAGCGTAAAGATTGACGTGGTGCGTCCGGCGAAGCCAGAGTAGTTGCCCATCTGTCCGGTCTTGGCGATGTTATAGAATGTGCAGTTGGTGTAGATGATGGAGTTGGTAGAGAATCCGGCACGGTCGCAACGTCCTGAGTTGCTGTACTGTACGAAGTAGTTGTTCTTGCCGGTAGCGCTATCCCAGATGGTCGAGTTGCGTATGGTGAGGTCGTTGATGAAACCGCCAGGGAGATGTATGAACGGTGTTGCATCGATGGCGATGGAGTTGAGCTGGCAGTTGTCGATGATGCATGTCTTGACGGCATATTTCACCTTGTTGTCGTAGATGAGACGGTCCTGCACGCCTGTCACCTTGACATTGCTCAGATACAGCGGCTCGGTGATGATGTAGTAGTCGCCGGTGCCTTTCTGTGATGCCAGCGGTGTCTCGTTGTATGCTATGACAGGCTTGACAGACTCTGATGCGTCGATGATGAGGTTCTTCATCGTGAAGCCGTTGTCAACGACGAACGATGCGTTGCCGGTGAGCTTGATGGTTGCCGGGCGGCTGGCTACGGTGCAGCGTATTGCTCCGAGGTGTGTGCCGTAGTCGAAGTTGCCGCTCATGGTGTATTCTGCTCCGGCGACGAGGTCAATGCACACCTCGTCGGTCATCTCGTCAGGGATAGGGTTGGCCGCGAGCCATGTGGTGATGTCTGAGCCGGCAGGTATCTCCTTCCATGTCGGCGAGAACGATGTGAACGACTTCTGCGTTGTCTCCGCAGCGTCGGTGTTGTTCAGCTTAGTGTTGCCTACGGTCTTGATATACAGCTCGTAGTTGCTGTCTTCCGCACGTGGGAATGTCAGCGAGCATCCATCGACGAGTGAGTCTGTCACTACGCTGACGACATTCTCTGGGTCGGTGACATTCTTCACATTGCAGAGGAAGCCTCCGGCGCCTTTCACCAATGGCCATGTGATGACCCAGTTAGAGCCATCGGCATTCTTGCTCACGACGATATCATCTGCCTTGGGCGACGTCAGCGTCTGGTTGCTGACATCAGAGCTCCACGACTCTTTGTCGTCGAAGCCGTCCTGCGCACATGATACGAGGAAAAGGGGCACAAACAGAGACGCCATGGTCCCTATAAGTTTCATTTTCTTGATCATAGTTAGTTATGTTGATTAATGTTTTGTTTATTTGTCATTATAGTGATCTTCTACTTGCAAGACAAGGACAGTAACGACTTCATCATAAATATCATATATTATCCTGTCTTTAGCAGTAATGTGTCTTGAGTAAGTCATATCACCACCACCAGACAATGGTTCTGGATGCCCTGTGTCAGTACGTGGATGCTCTTCTAACTCCGCTATTATACAACGCAATTTCGCATATAACTGGGGATTGGATTTCTTCCACTTCTTAATCACCTTCAATGGCTTCTTATCAAATACAATCTTATACATTATATTGACTCAAAGTATTTATCAAATTCCTCCATTGAATTAAAACATACAGTATCACCCTTAAGATAGTTTTCTCTTGCCTCTCGAATTCTTTCTGCAAGTTCCGGAGTGATGACACTATCATTTGTCTTACGTTTTTTTTCTGGCAAACGTCTTACAGACAATACGCCACGTATCATCTTCATGGCCTGGAGTATGCTATGCCAGTCTGCATTTTCTTCCAATTGTATGTTAACACACAAAGGATTAGTGAGAGATATTCTTGTTGCAGTATTCATATTGCTATTGTTATTTGTCGTATTCTTTTATCGTCTCCTTAATATATGCCACATTGTCGCCATAGTTGCCGCGGACATTCTTAACATCCTTGGCATTGCGTGAGCGCTCAACGGTGAGCCATCCCTTGTAGCCTATCTTCTTCAGCGTGCCGAGGATCTTCGGCAAGTCTATCTCTGGGTCATTGCGCAAGGTGACGCTGTCTGTGTTAGAGCAATGTATCTGGCATACGCGCTGAGAGCCGAGGAGCGTCAGCTCCTTGCAGATGTCCCATCCGTTATCGCAGGCATCCTGCAGATTATAGTAGATGGCGATGCCGCATTTGCCATTGCTGCGTTTCTTGTATATGTTGTTGGCTTTGTCGACGAGGCGCTTGCCGAATGCCGCGGGCATGCCGGTGCGAATGCCGATGACCATATCACGCTGTGCGGCCATCTCTCCTACTGCAGCGAGACGCTCTACGAGCATGTTGTATGCCTCGCTGCCTTCCGTCTCCCAGTCATGGCCGGAGCCTCCGAGAGGCAGGAATGCTACACGGCATCCGAAATATGCCATGGTGTTGAGACAGTCAAGGACGAGCGTGCGGTAGTTAGGGCGCTTGAGGAAGTTCTGTGCGAAGAATCCTGACATCGCGATAGATGACACCCTGACGCCGAGCGAGTCTGCCGTGCCACGGAACTTCTCTATCTCCACCTTATTATATATGAGGGGCTTGACGGTCTCTGTGCTGTCGTATGGCGCAGGATACAGTCGGAAGCGGCTGTCGAAATACACGCGCTTGCCCAACGAGCCCATATCCATCTCCACGCCATCGGCCTTGATATCCTTCGACAACTGGAACTCTCCGAGCTTCTGCCGCTTCAGCATCATCCAGTCACAGCATGAGACACCGGTCACCTGAGCATCTGCTGTTAATGACATAAAGCAGCAGAAGAGTAAGCTACATATATTGCTAAGTTTCATCATACTATGCTGGTTTATCTGTCATAAGTTCAACAAACTCATTAAATGCCTGTATTATCTCGTCTAACTGCTCATTATCGCGCTGTACGATGATAGCTGCATAATTCTCTATGCCCTCTGCACAGATTGTGACATTTTGGAAGTAATAAGTTCCTTTGCTTTCAGCTTCGTTAAACCACCGTTCAAAGAGTCTATTACGTGCTGATTGCTTTTCGTCACCTGTAGCACAGATATACAGCATTATTGCAGGATTGGCACGGAAGAATTCGTCGATAATAGCAAATATCGTTTCTTTCAGTTTCTGATCAAGTGGAGATTTCTTGTGATTAGCATTAATAATATTGAACATGTATGCTCCATCTTGCCATATCGTCTCTTCCGGTTCAAAGCCGATATCATACGATACGCCATATTCAGTATCAAACATCCAGTGCGACTCTGTCATCTGATATACCTTGTAAGGCGCTTTCGCATTTATATTATCTAATCGAAGCGGATTCATACTTAAATAAGTACAGGCATGCCAACTTTCTGGCGATTGGTAACATAATTACGACAAGCGTCCTCTTCCCATGCTTTCTTACGTTCAATAGCATGTTTCACGGCAGAGAGCATTTCTTCTCTATTGTTATATTTAACCTTTGTCATATTTTCTGTAATATTTATTTCCACCTGTACGATTGAAACTCCGCCTTATTATGGGTAAAGTGGAAAGTGGAGAGTGGAAAATGGAAAGTTGAAAGTTATGATTACTCTGTCAAATCAAATAGTGAATGGTGAACTTCAACGCTCTGGAACGCATTAAGTGGTGGTAATCATAACTTTCCATTTTCCACTCTACACTTTCCATTTTCCACTTTTTCCAATCGTACAGGTCGATTTATTTTGGCGGCATTTCTTTACTTAAAGTAATCAAGGTCATTGATATACAGCTCGACGTTCATATAGCCGGAGTCGGTGAGGCGTGTGGCATCAGCGGCATCGTTAGGATTGAGGCCATGAGCTGTCTCCCAATCGTCGGGCATGCCGTCGTTGTCAGAGTCCTGACGTGGCGTGCCGTTGTAGTGTGGCAGACCGCCAATCTGCTGTGGGTCAGTGATGATGCCGAGCTTGTAAGAGTCGGCAGGCAGACGGCGGTGGCTGTATGGGCTCTCATGTACACGGGCGTCCTTGGCATACTCTGGCAGTCCGGCACGCACACCACGTATGACGAGCTCGTCGATGGCATCGCGCTTAGGCAGTGTGGCACCAACGTTGCTGAGCACATAGTCGTAGGTCTGCTCAGCGGTCATTATTGTCTGTGGCTTGTTATACTCGAAAGGAGCCTCCTGCTTCAGCAGCTGCCGTACCTGATCCTGATAGCCGTTGCCTGTCTCGCTGCTGCCGGCCTCGGCATCTGTCTTTGCCGTGAATGCCGGCTGCACGCCCCCGGCCCAGTTGTCGGCGGTGACATCAGCAAATCCTTCTACGACATTGCCGCCGACATACGCCTTGCCCCATGCCTCCTGCTTGTCCTTGGCACGTCCGTGCTCTGGCTTCAGCACACGGTAGCAGATCTGCGGAGCCTTGCCGTTGCCACCATACTGTGAGGTATAGTACAGCGAGAGGTCATGCTTCTTCAGAGCCTTCTTATAGAGAGCGAGGGCCTTGTCCACCCAGCCTTTCTCCTTACCCTTCGGTGCAACGGAGAATCCTGTGATAGGTCCTGGCTTGAAGTAGTTGTTGATGATGTTATACTGAGAGTTGTTGTCGCCGCCGTCGATAGAGCGGTTCCACCAGTTGAAGATGACGTTATTCACGAAGTTGAAGTCGCCATCCATCGCTATGGACGGGTTGCGTGAGATATTGTCAGCAAAGAGGTTGCGTGTGAATAGCGAGTTATGTCCGCCGATGGAAGCTCCGAAGGCATGGTTGTAGAGGTCCATGCCCTGTGCGAACATACAGTCCTGTATGGTGATGTTCACCGTCGGCAGCTTGTCCTGCTTCTTCTCATGGCGTGCATAGACATGGCGGTACATCGACATCACCTCGTCAAGGCCCCACGATGCCGAGCAGTGGTCGTAGATGATATTGCCGATGCCGTTGCCGCCGCAGGCATCGTCACGGTGTGCCACATCCATTGCTCCACGACGGAAGCGCATGAAACGTATGATGACATCGTGAGTGTCCACCTCCATCGTCTCGCCTGTGAGCACCACGCCATCGCCGGGTGCTGTCTGTCCGGCGATGGTGATATACGGTGCGATGATGTTTATTGGTCGTTTAAGTTTTATCTCTCCTGAAACATTGAATACCACGACACGCGGGCCGCCGGCCTCACATGCCTCACGGAGTGTGCCGGGCCCGGAGTCAGCAAGCGATGTCACCACATACACCTTGCTCTCCACGGGAGCTCCGAGATAGTTTACGCCACGTCCGCCGAAAGAGTACATGCCACCGCCCTCAGCACCTGGGAATGCGGGCACAGCCGCCTGCTTCAGATCTTCCGGGCGTGAGCACTGCGGCACGAATGGCTTGCCGAGGAACATTCCCTCAGCCACCTTTGGCAGAGCCGTCTGCCATGCCTGGTCGTTGAGTTGCTCCCATGCCGCATCCTCTGCGGCACCACGGGCCTTAACACTGTCGGGGATTGTTGGATATTGTGCCATAGCAGGCACGGCAACGACTGCGAGGAGCGTTGCTGATAGAATGTTGCGCATCATGATGAAGTCAGTTATTTGATATATATCGTGTGCAAAGTTAACACTTTTATGCGACATATCCAAATAATTTAACTAAAAACATTGATACAAGGCAAAAAATGTTGTTATTGGCACCCTGTTACATGTGGTTATATTCTATCATGGGGAGTTAACTTTGCGGGAGTTAACGAGAAGTTAGCTTTGCGGGAGTTACGGACATATGAAGAAATTTCAACCATGTACGAATGGAATTGCTTTATTAAGGCTTTTCCAAATACAGCACGAAAAGTTTTCTTGAGAAACGAGTGAACTTCCTGACTTCTTGACTTCCTGACTAGAGTGTAAAGTCAAGTTGATATTTTTCTGTCAAGAATTTAAGAATTTAAGAATTATAACTCAATGAATTGATAAGAATTTTAAGAATAAAAGCAAGTGGAAAATTCAGTGCGCCAGTATTCTCTCCTTCTTGCTAATTCAATATTCTACAATTCTATAATTCTTGATGACAAAATAAGCTGAAAAATTCTACGCTTAAACTTTACACCCTACTTCTTGACTTCCTGACTTCTTAATTCATCGTAGCGGCCTTCAATCCCGGTGATGTCACCTTGATGTTGATGTTTCCTGCTGTCTGCTTGGTATCTACCGCAAAGACGAGCTGCCCATGGAAAGCATGCATCTGTGGATGAGTGAAGACCTCTACGGATGTGGCATCGCCGTTGCAGATGGCACGGAACGTCGCTGCGCCTTTGACATCTACCTTGATACTGTTGTCGGCATCAGGGCACAGATTGCCGTCGGCATCTACTATTGATACGGTGTAGAAGAGAGTATTTCCGTCTGTTCCGTTGGCAATGGCCTGTGTTTTAGTATCCGATGGCATGAATGATGCCGTCGGACTATCGGGGCAGAACGGTGTCAGCACGAGGCGTGATGGCTTGCCTGCTGTGCGCACCACCTCCTCGGCGGCTTTGTTGCCGGCAGCATCGTAGCATACTACGCGCAGCTCGCCCGGCTCGTAGCGTACGTCATTCCAGCGGAGACGGTAGCGGTCGAGTGCGGGGTCGGTTATCTCTGTGATGCGCCCGTCCTTACCCGCTGGCATGGTGACGTCAGTCCGCTTCGTGCGCTTGCCCATCGAGCGGCCGTTGACGAAGAGCTCCGCCGTAGGGTAGGAGGTATAGCAATACACCGGTGTCACCTCTCCTTCGCGTCCCGGCCACGTCCAGTGTGGCAGCAGATGTACTGTCGGCTCGCCGGTGTTCCAGCGTGAGCGGTATAGGTAGTATCGGTCCTTTGGCAGGCCAGCGAGGTCGAAGATACCGAAGTAGCTGGAGCGTGACGGCCAGTATTCGTCATACGGTGTCGGCTCGCCGAGATAGTCGAAGCCCGTCCACACGAACTCGCCGACAACCCACGGACACTCGTCCTGCAGCAGCCAGTCGTCCTCCGGGATGTTGCTCCACCAGCATGCCTCGGTGTCGTAGCTTGAGCATTGGCCGTCAGCGTATGCCTTGCCGTCAGCCCGGACGACAGGAAATTTATACACGCCGCGTGACGATACCGTGGAGGCTGTCTCCGAACCGAGCACGTAGCCCTGTCCGAGGCCGTCGTAAGCCTTACGGTAGAGGTGTGTGCGATAGTTCATGCCAGGCACCTCTGCCACCTGTGCAAAGCCGCTCTTCAGCGCGTTCGTAATCTTGTCCATGCCGTTGGTGATGGGGCGTGTCACGTCATATTGGTGTACCACATCCTGCAGGTGGCGCAGCATGCGGGCACCATCGGCAGAGCCTTGCTCTGGTATCTCGTTGCCCACGCTCCACATGACGATGCTCGGATGTAGGCGGTTTGACTGGACGAGATTGCGGATATCGAGGTCGCTCCAGTCCTTGAAGAACCGTGCGTAGCCGTTCTTGCACTTAGGGTACACCCACATATCGAAGCTCTCGGCCATAACCATCATGCCGAGAGAGTCACAGATGTCCATCTGCATCTGCGACGGCATATTGTGCGATGTGCGGATAGCGTCGCAGCCCATCGACTTCAGTAGCATGACCTGGCGTATGATGGCATCGCGGTTGACGGCACTGCCGAGCATGCCGAGGTCATGGTGCAGGCATACGCCCTTTATCTTTCGCGACACACCATTGAGTTCAAAGCCGCCCGCCCATGTGCCGTCGGCTCGCTGCCATGGTGCCGACATGCGCACAGTGCGGAAGCCTATCTTTTGGGTGATGGGTGATGGGTGGTGGGTGGTGGCAGCCTCAGCAGCAGTGGCGGTGGCAGCCTGTGGGTCGTATTCTCGGAGATCGGATCTCCGAGAGTTGGACCATGATGGTTGCTGAGAGTGTGACTGAGAGTGTGACGCCTGGCTGCATGTGACGACTGCGGTGAGGGTGTAGAGAGCCGGTGTCTCCGGCGTCCAGGGATGTATTCCGCTGACGTGTGTGATGACATGTGCAGAGCCGTCGGCGGCAACAGGCTGCGTAACGCTGTGGCGGAAGCCGTCGCCGGTGATGGTGTATTCCACGGAGTATGCCTTGCCTGGCAGCATGCCGATGACGTTGGAGTTAAGCTCGAGGTCGGCAGAGCATAGGCCGGCAGACTCTCCTTGTGGGTCGGCAACAGCAGATGCGGCATTCTCAGCAGCGGCATCGGCACCTTGCAGCGTCAGCGTATTTGCCACGAGCGACCACTCTTCGATGGCCGTCGCCGGCGTGGTGATAAGTGTTACGGGGCGATAGAGGCCCGCACCGGGATACCATCGTGAGCTCTCCTCGATGTTCTGCAGATGCACGGCGATGACGTTCTGCGTCCCATCGTGGTTGATGTAGGGTGTGATGTCGATGTTGAACGGTGTATAGCCGTACTTCCATTCGCCCGCCCTCTTGCCGTTGACGTACACCTCCGGCTCAGACATGGCACCGTCGAAGTTCAGTATTACACGCTCGGCGTCGGCTGGGACGGTGGCAGTGGTGCGATACCATGCCGAGCCTATCCACGGCAGCGAGCCCGACCGCCCGGTCTTCTCCGTGGCTTCCTTCTCGCCGTTCTGTTCTATTGCCACCACCTGCTTGTCTATCTCCTTGTCGAAAGGTCCGCTGATGGCCCAGTCATGAGGCACGGTGACGTTGGCGCCGACCTTCCCCGGCCGTACCTTTGCAGGCAGGTCGGCAGGCGTAGCGTATCTTGTTGTCGATGTCTCGCGGAAGAACTGCCACTGCGTGAGGCTGGTAGTTGTGCGCTGGGCTGTGGCTGACAGTGAGATGATTAGTGTCAGAACGGAGAGAAGGATGCTGCGTTTCATATTACAGAGCGTTATAAATCACAAAGAAAATATTAGAAAATAGTAATGGCGGATGAGTGCGTGTCAGACATCTGTTTGCTGGGAAAGCGACAATCTGCGGGCGCTGTCAAACAGAAGACATTAGAGGTGGGTTCTATAAATCCATTTTTATAGCACAGAGACACGGAGACACAGAGTTTTATATAACTCATTCTCTGTAATATAGGAATTAACCTTTGTGGACTCTGTGTCTCTGTGTTATTATTAATAGATGTTCCCTAGAACAATTGGCAATCTGCGTGACGTTGTTAAACAGCAGATATTATAACAATCGGCAATCTACGGGTGTACCACTTTTTGGTACACCCGTAGATGAACGTTGTATGAGCAATAGGGGGTGGGCATTATATTGCATGCCCACAACTATCGCATGCACTTCTTGCCGTTGCGGATGATGATGCCGCGTGCGGCAAACGTCACACGCTGGCCGGCGATGTTGTAGCATGGGGCGGCAGCATCGTTGTCAGCATCTGCCGCGTCGTTGGCATACACCTCGGTGATGCCGTCGGCATCTGCCGGCCAGAGTTTCGTAGCATACACGAGCATATCGCCGGTGGTGGCGAGGAGCGATACAGTGTATTGCTCCGCCGGATCGAGATCGGTCTCCACCGTCGCTGATGCCACATTCTTGCCCTTGGCGTCAGGAGCAGCGATGACCTCGCGAGGGCTGTCGGCTGTGATATCTGCCGATGGCTCACCCGACTCCGTGGCCGCACCGACCTTCGTGACAGTCATCGTGAGGTTGGTTGATGCGCCGCCGGTGCCGCTGTAGTAGAACTTTATGTGGCTGCATCCCTGCACGAAGTATGTCATAGACTTCTTTGTGCCAACGACATAGCTATAGTCGGTGCCGCTGACACCCTTCGGCACGAAGCCTGCTACCTTAGCGTCTGTTGTCGGGTTGATATAAGCTCGTATGCCATTGCTGTTGTTCTTGGCCTGCACTTCGTTACCGTCAGGGTTAGTGTATTTTATCCATTGGTCATAGACATCGCGCATCTGCACCTTTCCGGCAACGCCCTTTGTGCCCTTGCTGTCATAGAAGATGACATCCGGCGACCACAGCAGCTCACAGTCGTAGCCTTCGGTGACGGCCGGTGTGTGATAGAGAGTGTCTGCCGGCAGAGTCTTGTAGAGGCACAGGGTTGTGAGCTCTCCGTTGACATTAGATGCCGCAACGCCGATGGAATTCTTCTCATTGAAGTCGAGCGGCTGTGACAACACGGTCTGCACACCGTTTGATGCCTGATAGATGAAGTTTGCCATGACACAGTCTTTGAGGTAAACCGTGTAGCCGTCTGCGCTCTTGCTGATCCATGAGCAGTAGGCATCGCTGATTTGCTGTGAGCCCTTCTCACCCACCGTTCCTAACGAATCGGTGAAGAGAGTCTCCTTGATAGGCAGATACTCGCAGTCGTGGCCTTTGGTAGGCACTGGCGTATGGTGTACTCCAGAAGTTCTCTCGACAGGCAATACCTCTGCCGTTGTGCTCATGAGTGTCAGGTAGTCAATCTTGCAGTACGCCTCGTTGGATGTGCTGGTAGCCCCCGGCAGATAGCCCGCCACGAACTCCACGCGTATCTCATCGCCTGGCTGGAGGTTGACGGTCTGGCGTGTCTGGCGTGTCGTGGTGGCGCTGGTGCCGGCTGTTATCCATTCGTCCAAGAGCTTGTTATTCACCGAGACGGCCATGTGCTGAGGGCCTTCGCTCTGGTCGATGTATGTCGTTGAGATGGCGTAACGTCCTGCCTCACCGGCGAAGATGCCACAGATGGCACCCGGCCCCTGATCGCCACGTACTACGCTGCTGTTCAGTTTGAAGGCTATGCCGGAGAGATACATGTCCTCACACTCGTTGCGGCCGACCTTGAGCTCCTTCTTCGGAGAAGAGAAGTGCCATGTGTCGCCACGTACGACGCTACCGTCGGCCTTGACGGCATCCACTCGCCAGCAGTATGTCTTGCCGAGAGTGAGATTGCCCGGGACAAGCGACAGCGCTGTCGTCTCGCCCTTGAAGGCAGCGGCATCGGTGGTGGTGGCAGCGTCGAGCTCTGCCTCTGTCTCAGCGAGATATACTCGGTAAGACTTCGCGTCGGCAGCCTGGCGCCATGTGAGAGGCATGGCTGTGCAGATGCTGTTTGCCGATGACGGCCAGCGGAGCCATGGGTCGGTGGCGTTGTCGGCAGGATATGGATCGGAGGTCTTCTCTCCGGCCGTAGTGAACTGATAGAGAGGCGATGAGTAGTCGGCACCGTCCACGGTGACTGTCACGCGCCAGTAGTAGGTCGTGGCAGGCTGTAGCGTGATGGCGTCAAGGGCGGTCTCCTTGAGATCTGAGCTTGATGTGCCGAAGTATACTTTGGCAGCTGTGGCACCCTCGATGGCTCCCCACGACAGCTTCTGCGTCACCGGCACCTGTATGGCGCCGTTGGCAGGGCAGAGGATAGGTTCATAGAGCAGTCCCGCCTGTGGGCCTACGCCTGTCTGTATGGTGGTAGGCACGTTGGCGACAGCCTCCTGATCGAAGGTGAAGTCGTAATATGTCGCAGGCGAGTATGTTATGCCTGTGAACTTGTGTGCATAGCTTGTGCCGGGATTTCCGTTGGCAAAGTACGAGCCGTTGTCGGTGAGATAGCCGCAGTATGGCAGCACATCGGTGTACTGGTTGCAGAAGGGGTTCTTCGTCGAGGCTGTGAAGTAGTTGTACTCAGAGAGCACCTGTGCCTGCGAGTGGAATCCGATGCAGTAGCTGGAGATGTCTGTCCAGTAGCAGTTGTAGATGTGCATGCGTCCGTAGCCGATACGTGGGTTACGCTGGACGTTGTTTGCAAACCAGTCGTGTGAGAATGTCACGTGCTCGCGGCCGTAGTCTTCGTAGTGGCAAGTGCCTGAGTTGGTGATGCTTACCTTATCGTGATTGTGCAGCTTGCACCAGCTGACGGTGAGGAAGTCAGAGCCGAGTGTGAAGTCGAGCAGACCGTCTTTGGAGTCTGCGAGGTCGCAATGGTCAACCCAGACGTGATGGCAGTTGCGGAACGAGAGGCCGTCGACGTTGCCCTTCTGGAGTGAGATGTTGCGGATGATGATATTTTCCTTGCCGCTGGCATCGAGGCAGATGCCGTTGAGGGCGTGGCCGCTGCCAGAGCCGATGATGGTGAGGTTTGAGCCGATGGATATCTCATCGACATAGTCTGTCATGCCGCCGCCGGTGATGTCGGCATCGAGGACGACGATGCGTGGTGTCGTGCCAGCCACGGCAGACTTAAAGTCGGCGTAGGTGGTGACATGGATAATCTTGCCCTGCGAGCCGCCGCCGGTGACTCCGGGGTTGCTCTGGGTGATGTAACCAGCAAAGCCTGTGAGGCCTTGGCTGGTCTGAGCGGACAGCATCATCGTGCTGATGAGGCAGATGATGGATAGGAAAATTTTTTTCATGTTGCGTGATATTTAATTGAATAGAATTGGTCTTATTGGTCTAATTGGCCTAATTGGTCTAATTGGCCTAATTGGTCTTATTAGCCTAATTAGTCTAATTGGTCTAATTGGTCTAATTAGTCTAATTGGTCTAATTGGCCTAATTGGTCTTATTAGCCTAATTGGCCTTATTTGCCTAATATGTGTACAGGCGGAAATGCTGCATCTGCCATTGTCCGACAGGGATGCGGACATGTCGGCCCTGATGTGTCTGGTCGCCTGAGAGATGTCGCAGGATGACGGGCTTGCCATCACGATACTCCACCACCTCGCACTTCGCGAGGCCTATGCGCTCGCCGTCTTTGGGCGTGGGGGCAGCCGTGGTTGATGCCGATGACGCATTTGCCGACGCCCGCTTGGCCGATGACTTGGAGGTCTTGGCGTAGGTGATGACCACTCCTGAGCCGATGACGAGATAGTCTTCCTTTGACTGGCGGATGATGAGACAGCCCACCTCCGGCCATGGCGACTGCTTCGCTCCCGGCTCCCAGCCGAGCGAATAGCTGTGGCGGACGGTGAGGGTGATGCCGTCGGGAGTATCAATGGTCTGCTCGCGGAGGTCGTTGTCGAGGTGAACGCCGAAGATATCGCGGGTGCCTTGCTTGCTGATTATCAGCGGTTCGGCCTGACGCAAGAGACGATAAGCGGCGGCAAGGGACGACAATCCGTCGGCAGACGGTGAGAAAGCATTCAGCTGATCGTCCTGGGCGAGGTCGGCAGCGCTAAGTTTCGGGGCGCTGCTGCCCTGCTTGTAGAGCGGGTAGTCCTCGATAGAGAACGGGCAGAAGCCTACTGCGCTGTGATGGCCGAAAGCGTAGAGGGCGCGCACGGCATCGTTATCGTCGAGGCGTATCTCGGGTATGAAGAGCGGGTTGTAGAGCTTCGGCTGAAGCGTGTTGGGCATGCGGTAGAGGTCGGTCCATCCGCGGTAGTCGCTGTCATAGAGGTCGAGACCCATGATATCGATGCTCGGCGCACACGTCTTCCATATATCCGCGAGGTGCGCCAGCGGCCCGCCGGACGGATATTCGCCCGCCTTGCGGTTACGACTGTTTAGTGCCACGTTGACGTACATCGGAACGTTGTAGATTGCCTTGCCGGCTTTCGCTATCTGCTCTGCATAGACGGCGTAGGTCCACGCTTGGAAACGCTCCTCCGACTCTATGCCGGCGCTGCCAGTAGGCAATGACGTCAGCTTGCCAGCCATCCACTCTTTGTAGAGGCGGTCGGCATCAGCCGAATAGTCACGCGGCACGTCTATCATGCCTATCTCATTCTCTACCTGCACCATGACGACGGTCTCCTCCTGGCTGTCGTTATCTTTCAGATACTGCATGAGATGGCAGAAAGCACGGCGGTCGGCATTGAGGACATTCGCTGAGAGCGACGATGCCTCTTCAACCGGGCGGCCGTTGAGGGCATGGGCACGTGGGAAGCGTTTCGTATCGCGCTTGAACCACTCCGGTGCATAGCACGACATGCTGTTCTTCCAGGCACCAAACCACAGCACGACGACCTTCAGATCGTTGCGGCGTGCCTCGCTGAGGATATTGCCGACGGAGGTCATATCAAACTGACCTTCCTGCGGCTCGATGAGCTCCCAGCAGACAGGCACGAGGACGGTGTTTAGTCCGAGGCCGTGCAGATGTGGCAGGTAGCGTTGCAGGTCGGCAAGGGTTGATGCCGAGCTGTTGCCCATCTCGCCGCCGATGATGAGCATCGGCTTGCCGTTGACGATAAGCTGTGTGGCTGTGCCATGGCGCTCGAGGTGTGGCTGCGACATGGCAGCGCCTGACCACACAAACAGGCTGGCGAGCACTATTGTGCGTAAAATATGTCTCATTTAAATAATGGTTAGTCTGATTTCAGATGCAAAGGTACAAATAATCTTTCACTCTCGCAAGCATTATGGGATAAAAAACGAGAAAAAAGCAGTAAATAATTTGGTGGTTAGGAAATTAATGCGTAACTTTGCGGCAATAATTATTAAATGGCAAGAAATATGAATACAGCTACCGCTTATAATCCAAATGCACAGACACAGATGATAATCAATATCTCTGATGCCTCCATTGTGTCTCGCATAAAAGCATTTCTTAAACTTGTGCCTGGTGTTGATGAGGTTCGGGTAAAGAAGCCAAAGACAAAATTGTCAAATGTTATAACACCTGAGCTCGCTGCAGAAATAGCAGAGGCACGAGAAGAAATGGCCAGGGGTGAGTGTATCACTTTTGAAACTATGAAAGACTTTGATGCTTATTTTGACAATCTATGATATATAAGATTAATATCAGAAAGAAGGCAGTTAAGGTTGTGGAAAAATGGGAGAAGTCCAATCCTAAGATGTACGCAAAGTTCCGTGAACTGATAGCTGATATGCAAAGTCACCCACGTACTGGTATCGGACATCCAGAGCCTTTGGTAGGCGGGAAAGATATAACATATTCTCGTCATATATCTGCACACGACAGAGTTGTATATGATATATATGATGATATCATTACAATTCTTATCATTAAAGTTGAGGAACATTACAACGATAAATAATATTTTTATTTTGAAGAAGTTTTTTACCTTATTAATTATTTGTTTTTTTGCTATATCTCTTTTTGCCAATGACGGTCACAATTTGTGGCTGCAGAATGATAATGAGCAAGGAGCGATATATACACACCCTTCCTTCTCCCTCCGTCTGCTGAACCATTGGGATAACCCTGATGGCACATGCGAGCGGGGATTCGCCGGACGGAGCATCTTCTGGAAAGCCAATGGGATGGCAGACCTGAAGACCATCGATGAGTACGGGCGGGCGAATGCCTCCATCGGCATCAACGGCACGGTGCTCAACAACGTCAACGCCAAGCCGATGATGCTCTCGACAAAGAAGCTCCGCGAGGTGAAGCGCATAGCTGATGTGCTGCGACCTTACGGCATACGCGTGTTCCTCAGCGTCAATTTCGCATCGCCAAAGGCTCTCGGTGGCTTGCCGACGGCCGATCCTCTCGACAAGCGTGTGAGCCAATGGTGGGTGAAGAAGTGCCGGGAGATATTCCGGATGATACCTGATTTCGGAGGATTCCTCGTCAAGGCAAACTCCGAGGGAGAGCCGGGCCCGATGGACTACGGACGCACTCACGTCGATGGTGCCAACATGCTTGCCGATGCGCTGATGGCAGCATGGCGGCCAGATGCCACCGCCACCGCTATCTCTCGCTCTGAGACGCGTCTCAGAGAATGCACCCCTCAGCAGCCAGTCGTCATGTGGCGAGCCTTCGTTTACTCGGCAAAGGGCGGCGACCGCGCAAGTCAGGCCGTCGAGGAATTCATGCCTTACGACGGACAGTTCCGCGATAACGTCATCATACAAATAAAAAACGGCCCCGTGGATTTCCAACCACGAGAGCCGTTGTCGCCTCTGTTCTGCTCGTTGAAGCATACGAAGATGATGATTGAACTGCAGCTGACGCAGGAATATACGGGCGAAAGCATCCACACATGCTTTATGCCCTTCTGGGACCGTCAGGCCATCGACGCCCTCCATCGCTATGCTCCCGCAGAGAATATCGTCGGCGTAGCCGGTGTGGCTAACATCGGCGACAGCCGAGACTGGTGTGGCTCCGTTATGACGCAGGCTAACTGGTATGCCTTCGGACGCATAGCCGCTGACACCACGCTGACAAAGGAGACGATAGCACGCGAATGGCTCGGGAAGACATTCACCACCGACCCAGGGTTCGTGGAGCCGATGACAAGGGTGCTGTGTGCATCGCATGAGGCTGTCGTGAAGTATATGATGCCTCTCGGCTTGCACCATATCTTCGCCGGAGGACACCACTACGGTCCGGAGCCATGGTGCAATCCCGACGGATGGCGAGAGGACTGGAAACCACGATATTACCACAAGACGGACACCATAGGCATTGGATTCGACCGCACCATAGCGACAGGCTCAAAGAATACAGCACTTTATCCGCAGCCGCTGAGTAGCGAATACGAGGACATCTCTCGTTGTCCGGAGCAGCTGCTGCTATGGTTCCATCATGTGCCATGGACGCACAGGATGCACAACGGAGAGACGCTATGGGATGCGCTATGCCACACCTACGACGACGGTGTGCGTGAGGCGGAGGCAATGTCTGACACCTGGAATCGCATGGCGCAATACGTTGACAGCGAGCGTTTCACGGCACAGAAGGCATGCTTCGACCGTCAGGCCGCTGATGCATGGTGGTGGCGCGATGCATGTCTGTTATATTTCCAGCAGTTCAGCCATCTGCCGTTGCCACTCGGATGTCCTCAGCCGCGCCATACCTTGCAGCAACTCATGGACTTCCACCTTGACATGGACAACTACACTCGTGCTGACACATCAAAGCTACCATAGTGCCTTGCCATCGCCACTAACGCATTACATTCCAGCCTTTTGCATCAAGCAATAGCTCTGATATATACCAACAGGAACCTCAAAACATACCAACAGGAACCTCAAAACATACCAACAACAGCCTCAAAACATACTAACGGCAACCTCAAAACATACTAACAGCAATCTCAAAACATACTAACAGTAACCTCAACACATACCAACAACAGCCTCGGACGTATTTATTTAAACGATAAAGACTCAGTAATTACATTGCAATTACTGAGTCTTTACATTATAATTACTGAGTCTTTACACAGTAATTACTGAGTCTTTACGCTATGAACAGCTACTAATGGCATCGCAATTCAATACTAATGGCATCGCAATTCAATACTAACGGCATCGCCATCCAATTATAGCGGCATCACCATCCAATTCTAGCGACATCACCACTTAATGCTAATGTCATCGCAACACACTACAACCATAGCTGCAACACAATATTAATGTCGTCACCACCCGTATTCAGATGTTCAGCTATTGATGTTTCTCGGATGTTTGTATGAAATAAATCCATCCCGCATCCGCCAATCATCCGCCATCCTCCCTGATAGCGCATAAAAAGCCCTGAAATAATAATTGTACTTAAAACACATTCTTGACTTTTTTTATTCAAACATTGATACTTTTATAACTTATGGGAAAATAACACGCCAAAAAGTTTGCAGTTCCGTGAAAAATGTTTAATTTTGCAAAGAATTGCTATGCCTCGCTATGCTCGCACGCGCTCGCATGCGTATATAATATATAATGTACGCGTTTGAGATTCGCAGCCAGCAGGCATGCCATCCGCTGTAGAACCCTATAGCATCCGCTTTAGAAAGCTATAGCATCTGCTGTAGAAAGCTATAGCATCCGCCTTAGAAAATTATTCAACTAACTGATAATATAACTTATGCAAACCACTAACAGATTGTCCAAGTTCCTTGGATTGTTGCTCCTGTTTGCCTTTGTCCCTCTGTGGATGCTGGCGCAGACAACCATTAAAGGTACTGTAAGCGACACCGACGGACCGCTCATGGGCGCTTCCGTCAAAGTGAAAGGCTCGCAGGTTGCTACCATTACCGATATCGACGGTAAGTACTCGATAGCAGCAAAGCAGGGCCAGAGTCTCGAATTTTCTTATGTCGGCTACACCACGAAGGTTGTAAAGGTGGGCGCAGGCAATGTCCTCGACGTCAAGCTCGACGCTGACGCAAGCCTGCTCTCCGACGTCGTCGTTGTCGGTTACGGACAGATGAAGCGTTCTGACCTTACCGGTGCCGTAACGTCGGTTGACGACAAGGCCATCGCTAAGTCCGTACCTACCAGTATCGATCAGGTGCTGCAGGGACGTGCTGCCGGTGTGCAGATCCAGGCCAACACCGGTACGCCGGGTGGCTCTTCTACCATCAAAATCCGTGGTACCAACTCTCTCAACGCCACATCGCAGCCTATCTTCGTCATCGATGGTGTCATCATCGACGCGGCTGACGGCGACGACAAGGGTACCACCAACCCGCTCGCTGACATCAACCCTGCCGACATCGTCAGCATGGATATCCTCAAGGATGCCTCTGCTACAGCCATCTACGGTTCGCGAGCATCTAACGGTGTCATCATGATCACCACACGCCGAGGCAAGACCGGCGAGGCGCTCATCACCTACGACGGATACGTCGGATGGCAGCAGATGCCTAAGACACTCGACGTGATGAACCTCACAGAGTATGCTCAGCACTACAACGACATCTCCAACTCCGACAACTTCATGGTTGGCCCAATACGTTCTGCCAGCGACACATACGTCCGCGGCGACCTCATGGGCGAGGGCACAAACTGGCAGAAGGAGCTCTTCCGCACAGCAATGATGCACAGCCACAACCTCAGCGTGACTGGAGGCAAGGAGGGTGTCAGCTATGCCATCTCTGCCGGATACTTCAACCAGGATGGTATTGCCATCAGCACCGACTATCGTCGTCAGACGCTGCGCGGCAATCTTGACGCTCAGCTGAAGAAGTGGCTCAAGGGAGGCATCAGCTTCTCTATGGCAGACAGCAAGCAGTCGACACTCAACCAGTGGGATGACAACACCTCACTGATTATCAATGCGCTGACATCGCAGCCTTCAATTCCTGTACGTAATGCCGACGGCGAGTACGGCGGCCCTACAGAGAACTATCAGCCGTCTAACCCGGTTGCCATGGCCACCATCATGACCAACTACAACAAGAAGCAGAACTTCCGTGTCAACACTTATCTCGAGGCACAGATTCTGAAGAGCCTCACATTCAAGACAGAGCTCTCGGCTGACTACAACTTCAAGAAGAACTACTACTACATGCCTGACTACTACTTCTCTGAGTGGAACTCTAACGACACCCGCACAAGCACATGGACAGGCACCAACACCAAGTATTGGTCATGGCGTAACATCCTCACCTATAACGAGACATTCGCTGAGAAGCACAACCTCAACGTCATGCTCGGTCAGGAGATGAGCCACAACCGCTACGAGGTGCAGACATCCACGACAACAGGATTCCTCTCTAACTCTGCAACAGACATCAGCGCTGGTAGCTACGCTGACTCTCGCACGACAGGTTATAAGAACAATACCTCTATCTTCTCTTACTTCGGACGTGCCTTCTACAACTACGACGAGCGCTACCTCGCAACATTCACTCTGCGTCGCGACGGTTCAAGCAAGTTCGCCGACGGCAACCGATGGGGATGGTTCCCATCAGCTGCATTGGCATGGAAGATCAGCAACGAGGCTTTCCTCAAGGACAACCCTGTGATGAACAACGCCAAGCTGCGTCTCGGATGGGGACAGACAGGTAACCAGAATGTACAGGAGTGGGCTTACATGTCGCTCCTCTCAACATACTCTACAAACTGGGGCAACGGCGTCCTCAACGGCAACTTCGCTAACAAAGATCTGAAGTGGGAGACCACCACATCTTATAATATAGGTCTCGACCTCAACTTCTTCCATAACCGCATCGAGTTCATCGCTGACTGGTACTACAAGAAGACAAAGGACCTCCTCATGCAGGTTGACCTCCCGGCATTCCTCGGTTCATCAGGCTACGGCACACAGACAAAGCCTTGGGCTAACGTTGGCTCATTGCGCAACACCGGTGTGGAGTTCACCCTCAATACCGTCAACCTCGACCTGAAGAACGGATTCGAGTGGCGCAGCAATGCTGTCCTCTCTATCAACCGCAATAAGGTCATCGCACTCGACTCTGAGACAGGCACTCTGCCACAGACATTCCAGATTGGATCTACAACCAACACCGTGACAAACACCGTAGTAGGACAGCCTATGGGACAGTTCTGGGGCTTCAAGGTCATCGGACGATTCGATGAGCCTTCTGACTTCTACTATAAGGATGCTGACGGTAATGTGCAGCAGGTGGCTATTCCTGAAGGCAGCTCTATCTCTGAGGGCGGCACATGGCTTGGCGACTGGAGATATGCTGACCTCAACGGCGACGGCGTCATCAACAACGACGACCAGACATTCATCGGCAATCCTGAGCCTAAGTTCACATGGGGCTTCGGCAATACCTTCTCTTACAAAGGCATTGACCTCACCATACAGCTCTCTGGATCTTACGGCAACGATGTGCTCAACCTCACACGCACAAAGACAGAGATCACCGGCACAACAGGCAACGCCATGGCAAGCGTGCTCAATTACGCACAGGTGCAGAAGATTGATCCTGACGGACCAGCAGACTTCCGTAACTACCACGTCACCAACCCTGACACCGACATGCCGCGTCTCTATACTGAGTCACAGTCAAACAAGAACAACCGTATCTCTGACCTCTACGTAGAGGATGGCTCTTACATCCGTCTGCAGAACATCTCGCTCTCTTACACTCTCCCTAAGAAGTGGCTGAAGAATATCTTCCTCGAGAATGTCAAGGTGTACTGCAACATACAGAACCTCTATACATGGTCGAAGTACGATGGCTATGACCCTGAGGTAGGCTCACTCTATGGCAATGCCCTCCTCAACGGCGTAGACTATGGTCGTTACCCTTCACCACGTATCTACACCTTCGGTCTTAACGTACAGTTCTAATAAACAGTTGTTTAGTGATTTAGTGGTTTGGCGGTTTAGTTATATGTCACTCACTTGACAATCAAATAACAAAACAACCAAACAACCAAACAACCAAACAACCAAACAACGATAAACAATGAAAAAAATATCATTATATACAATGGCACTCGCTGGTACCCTCGCCCTCGGAAGCTGCGCTGACGACTTCCTCAGCCAGGAGAACTCATACCAGCTCAACCAGGAGACCTTCTTCGACAGCGACGAAGCGCTCACTGCTGCCACGGCGCCACTATACAGCTATGTGTGGTATAACTTCAACGACAAGTTCTACTACGGCATGGGCGATGGTCGCGCCAACAACATCACGGCTCAGTATTCTGACTATATCTACCCATACACCAACTTCACAGAGACATCACTATCGTCAGGACTCTCTGACGCGTGGAGCTCTTTCTATAGTGTTGTGGCACAGTCAAACAATACTATCAACAACATCGACAACTATTCGTCGGCAAGTGTCTCTGAGACAGCCAAGCTCAATGCCAAGGCTGAGGCACGCTTCATGCGTGGTCTGGCTTACTGGTACATCGGCTCTCTTTGGAACTGTGGCATCATCTATACCAATACCGACGACCTCGTGAACAACTACGTCGTGAAGGCACAGCCTGTCTGCGACGTCATGGAGTTCGCCATCCGCGATATGGAGTATGCTGCAATGTATCTCCCTACCACACAGACTGACAAGGGACGCGTGACAAAGTATGCCGCTTACGCCATGCTGTCACGATTCTATCTCTCTATGGCAGGACTCACCACCAGCGGTGCATACGACGGCACAAACGTCGCACAGAATATGAACCGCGGCACTCGTAACGAGTACTATCTCACACTGGCAAAGAACGCTGCCAAGACCGTCATCGACAGCAAGGCATACTCGCTTGTGGCTGAATACGGAGACCTCTTCGCTCCTGAGCTTGCCAAGTTCAACAACAACTCTGAGTCTATCTTCCAGCTGCAGTTCATGACCGGCACAAACGTCGGAGGCGCAGCACAGTCAATGACACGATTCCTCGGATGGAGCGCAATGGTCAGCGACACCAATGCGTGGGGCGGTGCCACATATTGCTCATACGACCTCTGGGAGGAGTTCAAGGAGTATGAGGACAAGACCCTCGGAGTTACTATCGACGACGCCACACGCCGTCACCACTGCGTGGCATCATACGGCGAGACATACCCTGAACTCGGCGACTACACTTACGGTGTGACAGAGTCTGCAGGCAACCAAGGTGCCAACGTCAAGAAATACGTCGTAGGCATCAAGAAGGTCAACGGATTCTCTGAGGTCAACAACTCGGGCGTAAATACTTATATGATGCGTCTTGCTGAGGTTTATCTCAACTATGCCGAGGCTGTCATGGGCAACAACGCTTCCATCAGCGACAAGGGCACAGCAGAAGAGCAGCAGGCTGTCAGCCTCCTCAACGATCTCCGCACACGTGCCAAGGTAGCAAAGAAGAGCACTTTCGCTTACGAAGACATGCGCCATGAGTTCCGTTGCGAGCTCGCTTTCGAGGGACTCTACTGGTACTACCTCGTGCGCCGTGCTTACTATCAGCAGCAGGAGGTGCTCAACTACGTCAACAATCAGAACCGTAACGCAAGCTACTACGAGGCTTCTACACACACATATGAGCTCAGCGACTCATATGTCGCTCCTGGCTCTGGCGTTGATATCGCTGACGAGTCGAACCTCAAGCTACCTATGGCTGATGTCGACCAGACAAAGAACCCTAACCTCAAGACAGATTCCAGCGGCAACATCTCTACCGAGGCTTACACCTTCGGCGACCGTGAGGTGACACCATCACAGCTTGGACTCAATTAAATTGCGGTTTTGTGGTTTAGTGATTGGGTGATTTAGTGATTTAGTGGTTTAGTGATTTAGTGGTTTAGTGATTTAGTGATTTAGTGGTTTAGTGATTTAGTGGTTTAGTGATTTAGTGGTTTAGTGATTTAGTGATTTAGCTGATACCTATAACCCAAACAACTAAACAACCAAACAACAAAACAACTAAACGACCAAACAACTAAACAACTAAACAACCAAACAACCAAACAGCTAAACAACAAAACAACAAAACAATTAAACAACAAAGAACAATGAAAACAACAAAATATCTTGGCATCGCAGCTCTCGCACTCGGCCTCGTCACCTTCTCAGCATGCTCTGACGATGACAACGGCAGCGATAAGACCATGACCATACAGAAGGTCTATCTGCAGGATGCCGATGCAAGCGTCAAAGACCGCGAGGTGGACTTCGCACGCCTCGGACAGCTCGTGCGCATCGAGGGTACCGGATTCACCGGCCTCAAGCGCATATACATCAACGGCTATCAGACAGAGTTCAACAACGCACTGATGACTGACAACAACGTATGGGTGCAGTTCTCAAGCAATACACCTATTGCTGATGCCGATGCATCTGTGCGTAACACCATCCGCTTCTGGAAGAGCGAGACAAACTACGTGGACTATCAGTTCACAGTTCGTGCCGCATCACCTTCCATCACAAGCATCTCTTGCACACTGCCACAGCCTGGCGAGACAGTCGTCGTCAACGGAACTAACCTTCAGGAGACAACATCTGTAACACTCCCGGGCGGCACCACCATCACCACAGGCATCATCAGCGACGAAGACGGTGAGTGGTTCTCATTCACAATGCCTGACGGCATCTCTGAGGGCGGCTCTATCATCTCTGAGGGTGCCAACGGACAGGCAAAGTCTCCGGCATACTTCAACGAGAAGCGTGGCATGATACTCGACTTCGACGGCAACGGCACACAGGGTGGCTGGAGCGCTACATACACCAGCGACGACGACGTGCAGGATCCGCTCAACTCCGGACGTGGCACCTGCGTTCCTCTCGTGCCTGCATCAGTACTTGCTGAGGGTGGCATAAAGAATGGCGCTCATGGCAACGGATGGTTCACGGCCGGCAACGACGTTGACGACTGGACACAGTTCTATCCTGCTGTTCCTGCCGACACTCCTGTCGAGGAAGTTGCCCTGCAGTTTGATATCTACTGCCCAATGCCTTGGACAGGAGCTGGATACATAGAGTTCACATTCCAGAACAACCTCTCTAACTATGGATGGGGCTCTACAGAGACAACTAACACCAAGAACATCACCTATCCGACAGCTGTCTGCTGGTGCCCTTGGTTCGACGAGACAACAAACAAGGTCACCGACGAGCCGTTCATGACAACAGGATGGCAGACCATCACCATACCTCTCTCTAAGGTCGGCAAGTATCAGGATGAGGGCGTATATACCTTCGCTGACGTCATCGCTGACCGTAATGGCGGTTCTTACAAGAACTTCGGTATGTTCCTTGTCAACTCTGACATCAAGATTGACGACGACAACGTCATTGAGACGGGCATGTTCAACCAGATGATCTACGTCGACAACTGGCGCATCGTACCTTACAAGTCATTCACTATCTCTGATTTCCCAGAAGAATAACAATGTTGTTTAGTGGTTTTGTTGTTTAGTGGTTTTGTTGAATGTCATTAGCTTGACGACACAAACAACTAAACAACCAAACAACTAAACAACCAAACAACAAAGAACAAAAATGAAATATACTAAGATAATTCTCCCCGCACTGGCAGCGAGCATGCTCCTCGCCAGCTGCGACGACACCAAGATGGAATGGGGCACGCCTGACGGCCAGTACCCTGTGACATCGGCAGAGATACCACTCGCTGTCAAGGAGGTCATCGCCAACTACGATGACATCAAGACCTACGCCTCGCAGTATGCTCCTAACCTGCTCGTGGGACTCGGCTTCGGCGCACAGCAGTATATCGACAACACACAGTACGACGGTGGCGCTACATACCGTGACCTCACCAATGCCAACTACCAGATGGTGACACCGGGCAACGCCATGAAGATGGATGCCTGCGTAACAGCAGCCGGCAACCTCAACTTCACCACCGTTGACAATATGCTTGACGCTATGGCTGAGAATCCTGACCTGCGACTCTACGGCCACAACTTCCTGTGGCACACACAGCAGCAGCAGTCATACCTGAAGTCTCTCATATCGCCTACCATGGTCATCGAGACCGACTCCGATATCAAGTCGATACTCTCTGGTGACAACTCTGACTTTGAAGGCGGCACAACAGGCGGATGGGGCTCATGGGGCAACAGCTCGTCAAAAGACTGCGCACAGCCTGGCTACGAGTCAAACTACTGTATGCACCTCACCAACCCGACTGATGCCAACAACTGGTCGGCACAGTGTGCATACACATTCGACGAACCACTCGATCCAAACACAGAGTACACTATACGCTTCTGGGCAAAGAGCACCACAGGAGCTGGCGTGCTGCAGTTCCAGTATCAGAACGGTTCTACATACGGCTCACAGGGTGGCTACAACTCATTCAATGTCGGAACAACATGGACACAGTATGAGTTCTCGTTCACACCGGCATACGAGGATGCTAACCGTATCATCTTCAACTTCGGAGCAGTGGCAGCAGAGTACTTCATCGATGGCATTGAGTTCGGATATAAAGTAGAAGACCCAATGGAGAGTGTGCTTGGCGGAGACGACTTCGACTTCGAGGGCGGCACAACAGGCGCATGGGGCTCTTGGGGCAACAGCTCATCAAAGGATGTGGCTTCTCCGGGCTACAACAACTCTGACTACTGCATGCATCTGAACAACCCATCAGACGCTAGCGCATGGTCTGCACAGTGTGCATATACCTTCGACACACCGCTCGACAACACCAAGAAGTACATTATCCAGTTCTATGCAAAGTGCTCGTCATCTGCCGGCCAGCTGCAGTTCCAGTATCAGAACGGCTCAACCTATGGCTCTCAAGGTGGCTACAATACATTCAATATCGGACAGGACTGGACACTCTGCGAGTATGAGTTCACACCATCGCCAGACGATGCTAACCGCATCATCCTCAACTTCGGTGCTATAGGAGCAGACTATTACATCGACAACATCAAGTTCGGACCTGCCAAGGATCAGTCTTCTTCTGTAAAGCCTGCATTCCAGATGGTACGCCGCAGCGCGAAGTCAAAGGCTCGCCGTGCTGCTCGCACATACTACGTCAGCAAGACGGCAGAAGAGAAGCGTGAGGCAATGCTCGGAGCTATGGAGGCATGGATCTCTGGTATGGCAAACCACCTGAAGGAGAAGGGCGTGACACCTTACGGCTATGACGTCATCAACGAGGCTATCAGCGACGGCAAGAAGACACCACGCGGCCTGAACAACGAGTTCGGCGGATCATGGACCGACGACGACGGCAACACACAGTATGACTCAGCACCGGTAGAGACAGAGGCTGACGGCCTCACACTCAACTGGGGTTCCGGCCATTGGTATTGGGGCTACTATGTAGGCTCTGACTATGCTGTCAAGGCTTACCAGCTTGCACGCAAGTATCTGCCAGCAGAGACAAAGCTCTTCTACAACGACTACAACCTCGAGACATCTGAGGCTAAGCGTAAGGCTGTCATCAACTTCGTCAAGTCTATTGACGAGGCTAACGGTTCTGCTATCGTCGATGGTATCGGTACACAGTGCCACCTCACACTCGACGTCTCTTCTGACGCTGCCTTCGACGAGCAGATCGAGGCATTCATGGCACAGGTAGATGCATCGCTCACTGACCTCGCTGCCACTGGCAAGCTCGTACGTATCACAGAGCTCGATATCGCTCTCGGCACCGCCAATCCTTCAAGCAATCAGCTGCAGGCACAGTATGAGGCTTATCGCCGCGTATTCGAGTCATACAAGCGCATCGTGCCAGCTGCTCAGCAGAGCGGTATCACCATCTGGACACTTACCGACAACGCTGATGAGCACACATACTGGCTCCCTGACCAGTCACCAAACCTCTTCGACAAGAGCGGTCTCCGCAAGTGGGCTTACAAGGGCGTCTGCGACGGTCTCGCTGGCGAGGACGTTGGTCTGAAGTTCAACGGCGACGACTACAAGGCTTGGTATCAGAAGAACAACACCGGAAGCTGGTAATCATTAATACCGGAAGCTGGTAATCATCATTACCATCCTAATATTGCAAGGTGCATCAACCTACACAAAGGGTTGATGCACCTTTTTTCGGTTATAAACGAAACTTCAACAATTCACGCGCCTTTCCTAAAAAAGCTTTGCAGACAAATGTATAGGCAGTTTGAAATATTGTAGGTAATGTCCGTTAA